>Ga0134126_10000573_pt1 | contig 46790 bp, 30 predicted proteins | sample KB31752_FD_96881 | JGI IMG/M metagenome (GOLD analysis project Ga0134126, IMG submission 96881) | Terrestrial soil microbial communities with excess Nitrogen fertilizer from Kellogg Biological Station, Michigan, USA - KB3-175-2 | ecosystem: Environmental > Terrestrial > Soil > Unclassified ...
CACAAGTGCAGAGAAGGCTGAGGTAGAGCAATTTTTGTGGTTGAGGAAGAGCGATAAACGGCTACTTTTTGCTCTTCCTCATCCATGCCTCAGCCCTGCAAGCTGCTTGTGTAGATACTAATGCCCCCGAGTACAGGGGAGAGGGGAGGAGCATTGTCCATGCAAGACTCTGTTGCCGTCCTCCCTGGGTGGGGTACAATTGCCTGCTGAAACTGAACTCTCTCCGGACAGATCCTTTCTCCATCGAGGTTCCGCGAAAACATGTTGACCTTGGCCAAATACTCGTTCGGCGTCGGCGATCGTTTCGCGCACCAGGCTAAGGCGCAGCTGCGCGCTTGCGTGCTGGCGGCCGAACAGGGTGCCGAGGTCATCCCCGTCTGGAACAAATCGCACCGCGAACATACGACCGTCGGCTCGCAACCGGCGAGCGTTCGCGCAGCGGCCGATGCCGCCGTGCGCGAGTTGGGATGGAACTTACCCTATCACGTCGATGCCGATCATATCCGCCTGGAGACGGTGGACGGTTTTCTTGCCGGCAGTGATTTCTACACGATCGATGTGGCCGACGCGATCGGCCAACCCGCCGACGCGGCCGCAGTTCAGGCGTTTGTCGGCCGCCATGCGGAACTGATCGGACGCTTGCAGGTTCCCGGCATCGACAAGCCCTTCGAGACGACCCGCGCGGATGTGGAACGCATCGCCGGGAAATATCTGCGCGCCGTCGGCGAAGCCGGCGCGATTTATCGCCACATTGCCGCCGCCAAGGGCGAAGGCCGGTTCATCACCGAAGTCTCGATGGACGAAACCGACAATCCGCAAACGCCGCCGGAGTTGCTCGTGATCCTGGCCGCTCTCGCCGATGAAGGCGTTCCCATACAGACGATCGCTCCGAAGTTTACCGGACGTTTCAACAAGGGCGTGGATTACGTCGGCGACGTGGCACAGTTTGAAAAAGAGTTTGAGCAGGATCTCGCCGTCATCGCCTTCGCCATCGGTAAATATGGGCTGCCTGGTAATCTGAAACTGAGTGTGCATTCCGGCAGCGACAAGTTTTCTATTTACGCTCCGATTCGCCGCGCGCTGGCGCGTACGGGCGCGGGTCTGCATCTCAAGACCGCCGGCACCACCTGGCTGGAAGAGGTGATCGGTCTCGCCGAGGCGGGCGGTGAAGGTCTGGCGCTGGCCAAGGAAATCTATGGCAAGGCGCTCGATAAACGGGACGCTCTGTGCGCGCCCTACGCGGCCGTGATCGACATTGATGCAGGTCGATTGCCCACCGCCGAACAGGTCCAAAACTGGTCCGCGCAGCAATTCGTCTCCGCGCTGCGTCACGATCCCCGCTGTCCAGCGTTCAACCCTCACCTGCGCCAGTTGATTCACGTCGGCTATAAAATCGCTGCTCAGATGGGCGATCGCTATTTGAAGATGCTCCAAGCCTGTGAGCCGACCATCGCCCGCAACGTGACGGAAAATCTCTACGAACGTCACTTGAAACCGCTTTTCTTAGAAGCGCGAACGCGATGAGGTAGGTCCCGCTTGCCGAGCGGGATCTGTTAGGGCAAGGTCCCGCTCGGCAAGCGGGACCTACCTCATGCGACTACAGCCCCAAAGGAAGATAAAGAATGAAAAACGATCTTTTTAATCTTGATAATGAAACCGCCATCGTCATCGGCGGCACGGGCGTCCTCGGCGGCGCGATGGCCGAGGCGCTGGCCGCCGCCGGCGCGCGCGTGGCCGTCGTCGGACGGCATGAGGAGCGTGGCAAGGAACGTGTGCGCAGCATTGTGTCCGCCGGCGGCCGAGCGGTCTTTCAGGCCGCCGATGCGCTGGATCGCGAGGCGCTGCTGCGCGTGCGCGATACCCTTCTCAAAGAGTGGGGATCGATTAGTGTGCTGGTCAATGGGGCGGGCGGCAATCGAGCAGATGCGACGATTCCGCCGGGCGGCGATTTCTGCCAACTACCGCTCGCGGCCTGGCAAGGCGTTTTCGATTTGAACCTCGTGGGCGGCACGCTGCTGCCGTGCCAGGTCTTCGGTGAGACGATGCTGTCGGCCAGCCGGGGCAGCATCATCAACATCGCCTCGATGGCGGCGATCTTGCCGCTATCGCGCGTGGTGGCCTATTCGTCGGCCAAGGCTGCCGTCCTCAATCTGACGCAGTTTCTGGCGCGCGAATGGGCCACGCGCGGCGTCCGCGTGAACGCCATCAGTCCGGGTTTCTTCCCCGCCGAACAGAATCGCGCCATGCTCCTTAAACCGGATGGCACGTATACCGAACGTGGCGGACAGATCATCGGCCATACGCCGATGGCACGCTTCGGCGAAGCCCATGAACTGGCAGGCGCAATCGTCTGGCTGGCCGCGCCGCGTGCTTCTTCTTTCGTCACCGGCCAAAACATCGTCGTGGATGGCGGCTTCTCGTCCGTGACGATTTAAGGAAGCGTCGGGGAATAATTTTGGTAACCGTTCACCTCTTTTCGGAGGGCAGCCACGCCGCTCACCTTGACGATTGCTAGAATGGCGACATGGCCACGCATAGGTGTCAAGGCTGTCAGCAACGCGATGCCACCATTGCTGCCTTACAATAACGGCTCGCTGACCTCGAGAGGTGAACGGCTACGATCATAGTTTGTGCCGGATAGCCCATAGATCGTGAAACACGGGATGGAAGAGGGACCGCTTAAGGAACTCGACACCGAGCGAGCCGCCGGTGCCTTTTTTACTGCCGATGCTCCGCTCAACCAATTTAATGTGCCGATAACGCCATTCTTGAAAACCCTCGTCGAAGTCCGTCATCAGTTCAAACAAGATTTCCATGTTTGGCTGACTCTTATATAAACGTAAAATGCCTTCCTCCACAATCTCATTGGGCACGGAAGGCAAGGTAATATCGCGGTCGCGCAATTCAGCGGGGATAGCGACGCCGTGCTTTTCGAGGAATGCGTAAAAACAATGGACGAGGGATGGCTCGTGGAGACGGCGGACAAGGCGGTCATAAGCGGGCGTACCCGATGTTTGATAGCGCAGCATGTCCTTGCGTTTGTAGCCCAGAACGAACTCAAACTCACGAAATAGACTCGATTGAAACCCGGACGCGGTTTCCAGGCGAATGCGGAAACTGTTGAACGACATCGGCGTCAGCGTTTCCAAAATATCAATCTGCTCGACCATCACTTTCATAATGGTGCGCGTGCGCTTGAACGTGGTGATGGCTCCATATAAATGATCGTCATTAAAATCGCGTTTGATTTTATCCAATTCATGCAATTGCAACTTGAACCACAATTCATACGTCTGATGGACGATGATGAACAACGTCTCATCGTGTTCGGCTGGCTGCGAGCGCGGTTCTTGCAGTTGAAGCAATTGGTCTAGCTTCAGATAATTGGCGTAGGTTAAGTCCATAGGAAACTCCTTCAGCGCGGCAGGAGTACGACGAGAATGACGAACGCGACCAACAGCGCAATCAGTATACCACGCACCACCCAATCTTGACGATGAGCGCGGCGCAGGGCGTCGGCGTAGGGGATGCGCGAGAATTCGATCATAACATAGAGCGGCACATACCAGCGCGGAAAGAGGCGATGCAACAAGATGCCGAGCTTCTTGCGGAACACGAAGAGCCGCGAACCGACACGATCGCGCATCTCCAGAAAATTATCGATGCAAAGATCGGCCAATACATCGAGATGCTGCTTGCGCTGCGTTTCGTAGGTGGCGAAGGCGGCGCGGCGATCCGCATGACGGACGAGGCATTCGGCCAGGACCGTGCAATCCTCGAAGGCAGCGTTCATGCCCTGGCCGAGAAACGGCACCACGGCATGACAGGCATCGCCGAGCAGGACGACGCGCTCGCCCCAGTGCCACGGCTGACAACGGACTGTCACCAATGGCCCCGTCGGATTGTGCAAAAAATCATGGGCCAGCGTGGGGATGAGCGGCACCACATCGGGAAACTGCTGCTGAAAGTACGCCTGGATAGACGCTTCGCTTTGGAGGGCGGCGAAGCTGTTCGCTCCCTCGAAGGGCCAGAACAGCGTGCAGGTGAACGAACCGTCTTGGTTGGGTAAGGCGATCATCATGAAGTGGCCGCGCGGCCAAATGTGCAGAGCGTGTTTATCCAGGCGAAACGCGCCGTCCGGGCTGGCCGGGATCGTCAGTTCCTTGTAACCGTGACTGAGATAATCCTGTCGATAATTAAATCGCTCTTGCTTCTGAAGTTGACCGCGCACGGCGGAGAAGGCTCCATCGGCGCCGACGATGAACTCGGCGGGAACAAGGATGGTCGAGTGAGCGACGCCAGCGTGAAATTCCAGCGTACCCTTGTGCGGATCGAGTCCCGTGCATTTGTGGTCGAAAAAGAAGCGGATCGACGGATAGCGAGCGGCCGCCTCGACGAGTTGCAGATTCAATCCCGCCCGCGAGACGGAATGCAACGCCTGCGAATCGTCCTTGCCATAGGGCTGAAACGTCAACCCGCCCCTCGGCGAATGGATCATCCGGCCGCGCATGAGAATGCTCGATTTCAGCACCTCGTCGGCCAACCCGATCTCGCGCAGCGCGTCAATGCCACGCACCGACAGAGCGAGATTGATCGAGCGGCCGTGTTCCTGTTGGCGGCGACGCGGATCAGAACGCTTCTCGTACAAATCAACGCGATGGCCGGCGCGGGCGAGCGAGCAGGCCATGAGCGTGCCGGCAAGCCCCGCGCCGACGAGAGTAACGGTCTCCTTGCTGGATCGTATCTCAGCCATGCGGCCCGTCCGAACAACGAAGGACGCGAGATCCATCGGTGAAAAAGCAAGTCAATCGCGCTCCGCACGAGCGCGGCTGAACGTGTAGAGTAGCATGGTCTCAGACTTTTGTCGTCGCCGCCGCCCTCTCCGCATGCCGCAACCATCGGGCGGGAAAATCGTTGAACTCATTCTTTCGAGGGGGTAGGCTCAGTCGTTGAAGTCAAAGCCAAGATTCCAACGGGCGTCCATCCGGGAAGCGAAACAAACTATGTCGCTGGAGCAGTTATTCCAAACTGTCGTTAATGGCGGCTACTGCATCGGTTGCGGTGCCTGCGCCGCGTTGGCGGCTTCCCCCATCCAAATCCAATTGGACGACTGTGGCAGGTTGAGGGCGACTGTCGCGGCCTCGGAAGCGGAGGGGCCGTATCTGGAGGTATGCCCGTTCTCCAACCAGTCTCCAAACGAAGACGACATCGCCCAACAACTGTTCGCGGGGCCACACGACCCCAACGTCGGCTATCATCTCGCCTCCTACGTCGGCTACGTTGCTGAGGGCGGATACCGCCAGCGCGGGACGGCGGGAGGATTCGTTACCTGGCTGCTCGTCCAACTCCTGAAGAAGAATCTGGTGGATGGCATTATCCACGTTCGCGCCGAAGAGGCGGCCGGCGACGGAAGGTTGTTCCGCTACGCCGTCTCTCGGACCACCGAGGAGGTTTGGTCCGCGGCGAAATCCGCGTACTACCCCGTCGAAATGTCCGAGGTGCTGCGGGCCGTTCGAGGAGACGGAAAGAGTTACGCCGTCGTCGGCCTCCCCTGCTTTATCAAGGCCATCCGCCTGCTGACCCGCCGAGACGAGACGCTGGCGGGACAGATCCGCTATTGCGTCGGCCTCATCTGCGGTCACTTGAAATCGACGGGCTTCGCCGAGTCCCTGGCATGGCAATGCGGCGTCCATCCGCGCGAACTGCGCGGCATCGACTTCCGCGCGAAGCTCGATGGCCGGCCCGCCAACAGGTACGGGCTGACGGTCCTCGGCTCCGAGGCGGTGACGCGACCGATGGAGGGATTGGTGGGGGCGCATTGGGGCCGAGGCTACTTCAAATACAAAGCCTGCGATTACTGCGACGACGTTGTGGGGGAAACGGCCGACATCTCCATAGGGGACGCCTGGCTCGATCCTCTCCAAAAAGATAGCCGAGGCCATAACGTCGTCACCGTCCGCGCGGAGACGCTGAGGTCGCTCATCGACGAGGGCATCGCGCTCGGCGACCTGCACTTCAGCCGGACGGACGCGAAGACGGTGGCAGCCTCCCAGAAGTCGGGGTTCGCGCATCGGAGAGAGGGACTTCGCATTCGGCTACGACAGACGGATGGTCGCGGCGCGTGGAGGCCGAACAAGCGCGTCCAGCCCGCGACCAGCGCCAGCCGCGAGGCGGTCGAGAAGGAAGCGTGGCGCGAACGATATCGCGACGAGAGCCATGCCGCGTTCCGCCAGGCGAAGGATAGCGACGATCTCTCCGTTTTTCTGGAGCGCATGAGGCGATTGGAAACGGAAAACGTGGGACGCCCCGCTCTGCTGTCCGCCTACTGGAGAGATCATGCAGAGGTTGTCAACTTCGGCGATTACATCACCGAAATCCTCATTCATCATTTCGGCTACGAGTTTGTCAGTTTCACCCAAGCCGCGTCTCAGGTTCGTCTGGAACGATTCGGCCCCACGTTGCTCATCATCGGCAGCCTTCTCGATGGCTTTTGGCCACGCCGCATTCGAGGCCCCAAAATCATCTGGGGCTGCGGGAGTCACGGTGACCCGAACTTCATTCCCCTGCTATCGCAGGAGCGCTTCTACTTCTGCGCCGTCCGCGGGCCAGCGACGGCGCGGGAATGCGGTCTCCCTGCCTCGATGCCCCTCGGCGATCCAGGCTTCACCCTTCCGCTCTTCTTCCCGGTCAACAAGAAGGAGGAGTACAACAAAGTCATTTACGTCCCCCATTGGGAGAATATGGCGACAGGGCCTGGAGACGCCGAAAAGGTCAAGGCCGATCTGTTCGTGAGCGTCATGACCAAGCGGGAAGACTGGTGGGACAGGTTGACCCGCATTGTTTCGGCCAAGTTCGTCCTAACTAACAGCCTTCATACCATGATCGTCGCCCAGGCTTATGGCGTCCCTTGGGCCTTGACTCTGCCTCCCAACGCGAAGCTGAACATGCCCCGGAAATGGGAAGACGTGTTCGAGTACCTGAGTATTGCGGGGAGAGTCCGAGCGGTTCAGAACTATCACGAAGGGCTTCTCTGGTGGGATAGTGTCGGACGGCACGCGCGGGTCCGGGATTTGAAGCCCATGTTGAAGGCGTTCCCGTTTGAGATCCGCGACGCTGCCGCGCGAAAGGTCATCGACTCGCTCTAGGGGCTTTGATTTACCCAATGAGAGCGCATTAAATGTAGCCACGATGCAGCGGCATCACACCAGTTGCAGCGTCCCGCGTGTGACACCGAGTTGATTTTGCGCCCGCAATTGTCGCCACGTCCCGCGCCCGTCATCGAGTCCCGCCAGTACGCGGCCATACTGTTCGAGTAGCGGCCCCACTTGCTCTGCCGTCTCACGCAGCAGTTCGATACGGAAGTGCCGCAGTCCCAGCGCTCGCATACGCGGCAAAAACTCCGCCGCCGACTGGGCCACGCTGTTGAACACGGTATTGCGACAGCCCGCATCCACGACAACCGGAAACTCGGCACCGACGCGATCGCGCAAATCGACGCGATGATGGTCGCACGGCCGGCCGCAATCGCGCCAATCCTTGCCGTTCGACAAAAACGCCGCATAAACGCAATGCTCCATATGAAACATGGGCATATGTTGATGTATAACTATCTCGAATAAGGCCGGATCGATGCGGCGAACCATCGCCGATACCTGCTCCCAGTTGAGGTCATAACTGGGCACGAGGCGCGTCAAACCTTCGCGGGCCAGCTGGTCCGCTGTCAACTCGTTGGCGACATTCAGGGCGAAATCGCCGATGAGGACCGGGCGCGGTTGCAGAGCGCGATAGATTGTCAGCGCCGCGAGGTTGCGCACGAGCAGGGCGTCGGCGTCGAGGCGCGCCAGCGGATGCAGAAAGCCTTCTTCGTTCGGCTTGACGATGCGCAGGGTGGACAGGCCAATGGGCAATCCGGCCGCGTGAGATTTCGTCACGGCGTCTCGATAGCGGCGCGCGTCCTCAAAATCGCAGTAAACCATCGCCGGTCGCGTCAGCGGCGTCGCCGGCCGCCATTGCAGCACAGCGTCGAGCTGTTCCAGCGTGCGCACTAACACGTACATCCGCGGCGCGGCATCATTCGCCGCTTGCGGCTTGGCGACTTCTCCTCGCAGGCGTTCCAACGCCTCCTCGTCGGCGATAGTGTGTTTCGTCCCCTCGGCGCGCTGCTCCAGCAAGCGCGTCACGGCCTGGCGGCGCAGTTCATTGAGTATGCTTCGCGGCGCCAGCACCGGCTCCGGCGCATCCAGTTCGATGTGTCGCAGTTCAAAGGGCGTCGCGCCGAGTCGCCCGAATGTGTCGCGCACGCTCGCCTCGGTCAACGGCTGTTTCTCCGCGCGGGCGAGCGGTCCCGGCCAGTTCACCTCGACCGGCGCTCTCGCCTCCGCGCGCACGCTCACGCGCAGCGCCGTCCCGATGCGTCCGCGCACGGTGACATCAATAGGAGTTCGATGCACGACGCCGGGCCGGGAGAAACTCGCTTCCATGCGTTTGCGGAAGGCGGGATCATCGGTCTTCCATACCAGACAGCCGACCGGAACCGCTGACAACTCGATGTCACCTCGCCCGAAGGTTAACTCGACGCGATTCGCCCGTTCGTTCACCGCGTACACACGCCCGCCGCGTTCTTCTTCCGCCGGCCGTCCCTCATCGAAGACCACGCCATCGCCCGGCTTGATAACGCTGTCGATCGCCACATCCTTCTCGGCCAACTCCACCAACACGCCCTTGGCCGTCGTGCCGGCGACCGTACCGATGCGCACGCCTCGGCTCTTGGGAAAACGTCCTTGCACGAGTACCTGATGATTGACGCCGTCAAGGAAACCGTGACCGAAACCGCGTGAAAAGCTCTGCTCCAGATCAACCCGCCCCTGCCGCGACAACGCAAAGGATTGTCCGGCCAGCGCCGCATCGAGCGCGCCGCGATACGTCTGCGTGGTGGCCGCGACATAGGCCGCGTTCTTGAGCCGCCCCTCGATCTTGAAGCAGGCGACTCCCGCTCGCGCCAGCGGCTCGATAAGTTCATACGCCGCCAGATCGCGTGGACTGAGCAGATAGGCGCGATCGCCGAGGGGATGCGAGCGGCCATCGACGAGCATTTCGTAAGGCAGCCGGCACGCCTGGGCGCACTGCCCGCGATTGGCACTGCGTCCGCCGAGCGCCTCGCTGGTCAGACATTGGCCGCTATAGGCCACGCATAGCGCCCCATGCACGAACACTTCCAGCGGCATGTCGGTCTGTCCGGCGATGCGTCCGATGTCCTCGACCGACAGTTCGCGGGCCAGAATGACGCGCTCAACACCGAGTCGCCGCACGAGGTCGATGCCGCGCGGCTCGGTCAGCGTCATCTGCGTCGAGGCGTGCAACGGCAGCGTCGGCGCCACCGCATGAATGAGGCGAGCCAGGCCGAGATCCTGCACGATGACCGCATCCGCTCCCGCCGCGGCGATCGCTTGCACGAAGCGCGTTGCCTCCGGCAATTCGTCGGAAAAAATCAGCGTATTGAAGGTGACGTAGCCGCGCACGTTGCGATCGTGCAGATAACCGAGGACTTGTGGCAGTTCTTCCAGGGTGAAGTTGGCGGCGCGATGGCGCGCGTTGAAGTTACTCAAACCAAAATAGACCGCATCCGCGCCGTTGGCGACGGCGGCGCGGAGTGCTTCCCAATCGCCGGCGGGAGCAAGCAGTTCCGGGCGAATACGATCATTTTCTTCGATGGCTTCAATCATAGCCTTATTCTAATGCCGGCTCTCTCCTCGTGGAAGTGGAGCGCTATCTTCGACTCAGCGATGGGACGGCTGGTATGTTCCAGGCACCGCCCGAAAACTGATGGCGATTCGGTTCCAGCTATTGATGGCCACAATCGCCAGTGTCAAGTCAACGAGTTCCTTCTCGCCGAAATGTTGGCGGACCTGCTCGTATACCTCATCGGGAACATGGGTATCGGCCACTCGCGTCACGGCTTCGGTCCATGCCAGGGCGGCGCGCTCTTTGTCGGTGTAGAACGGCGTCTCGCGCCAGGCGTTTAGGGCGTATAACCGTTGCTCGGTTTCGCCGTGAGCGCGGGCATCCTTGGTGTGCATGTCGATGCAGTAGGCACAGCCATTGATCTGGGAAGCCCGCAGTTTTATCAGTTCAAGGAGGGCAGGCTCAAGGCCACACCGCCGTATGTAGCCCTCAAGACTCAGCATTGGTTTGATAGCTTCGGGGGCGACTTTGTCGTATTCAATCCGCGGTTGCATGGGGTTTCTCCTTTCCCGATTTCACTTTTGTAGGGTATCGGCCATCAACCTCTTGATACGCAAACTGTTGCTATCAACGATCGTTAGCCAGGACTCTGACCTGGGTACGACTGTCACCTGGGCTTCTGCCGGGGGGCGAGAGTAATTCCGGACGAACACAGTCGCTTTATTTCATGGAATCAGACATGGCTTTATTCTAAGAAGCACGAACGCTAGGAGGTAGATCCCGCTTGCCAACCGGCGCGCAGCAGATCGTTGATGCGAGCGATGATCTCTTCTGGAGCCTTGCCCTCACCTGCCGCCAGTGTACCCAAGGTCAGCTCTCGGGGAACCGAACGAACGCGCCCGACGTAGGCGAATCCCCACGCGAGTAGATGGTCTTCAATCCAGGGATATTCACCGAGCAAGACGGCCACGGAAGTTAACGCGGTTACTTGTCCGCTGCGTAACAGCGGATCGGCTGCCGGCCAAAGAGTGCGAAGGATGTTCGCCGCGAAAAGGGCGAGCGCGGCCAACTCCAAGAGGGCGGAGTACGGCATAAGGTCGAAGGCCGGCGCGCTGACAAGCGTCGTCATTTCCGTACTCACGCGGAGCAGATTGCCGACCGCGATGAGTACGAAGATCGGGACCACAAGCCGAGGCCAGGCCAAGAGGGTATGTCCCAGGATGGGCAAAAGACGCTGCCCGACGCCCAAGATCAAGGTTGTCATAAAACCGACGGTGATGGCGTGCCGGACGGCTCCCAGGTAAGCGTGCGGCACGCTCAGACCGCGTGCATTCCCGTACAGACTGCCCGCGACCAGCAGCACCAGCCCCATGAGAAGCCAGAAAAAGGCAAGCTGAACGTAGCGGACCAAGAATCCCGCTCCCACTTCCGGGCGCGGCGTGGAACGCCGTACCCTGCGGAAACCGCGTAGGCCAATGGTGTAAGCGAACGCTCCCGCCGTCAGCAGGACCGGGCCGAGCCAGTCGAGAGCTGCCTCCGACGTGGCGTAGGTCAGTAGCGCCGTCACTACGCCCAGATTGTGTAGCCAGAAGGCCGCCGCGATTGCGCCGCCGCGCGGCGACGCGCTGCCGACGATACCCGACAGCAACCGTTGGCCGAAACCATAGATGGCGTTCAGCGCGAAACCGAAAATCCCCAATTCCATAAGCAGCTGCCGCGCCGATTCGCCGTAAGCTCCTGGACCTATGCTGGCCGTGCCGATGCGAAGCACCAGAGTCGTACCGGCCCAGACGAACATCCACACGCCTGCGACCAGGATGAACCGTCCCCAGGTTGAGCGCAACTTTCCCACGAGTTGGCCGAGCAAGAACCATAGGAAAAGCCCTGCTCCGGCCAGCAGAGCCGCCCCGCTCGCCGGTCCCAACCAGCCTGCTTTTTCAGGGATCAAGGACCAGACGAATCCGCCGAGGATGCCAATGAAGAAGGCGGCGAGCAAGAGACGACAGAGAAGGAAACTTGGCCGAGGACCGGAGACGATCATGGGTAGATAGCGTAGGGCGATCCCCATGACGAACAAAGCGATGAAGCCCCACAATTGGGCCTCGCCGTGGGCCACGATGGCGGTAGCGGAAACGGCTTCAAACGTGTCCTGCCAGGCAATCTGGAAGAGCAGCACGGCACCCCATCCCGCTCCCAACGACAACGTCGCGGCCAACGCTCCGGCGATAAACGGGCGATGGAGCATCTGCGATCGGGCGCTCTCTTGATCCACGCCCACCCCGGCGGCGGCGGCCAACTCCGTCAGGAGTCGTGTCAGGTCGATACCACGACGCCGGGCGAAGTGGTCGAGCGGTTCGAGATGCCCGAACTTGGTGGGGCGATCTTCAGGCTCGCCGTGTTGCCGCAGCACCTCGCGGCAACCGGGATAGTCGGCGGCCACCTGGCGAACGGTCATGTCCGGCCGCAACGGTGGCCGAGGGGCATCACTCACCTTGCACCATCTCCGTGGGTCAGAGTCTAGCCGCACGGTCCTTCGGCCCGGTCGACCTCCGATTCGGGACCAGTCCACGCCGCTCGCAGATCGCGGGCTATGGAGGCCAAACTCAGCGTCATCGCGGCCAACAACAAGCCTGTGCCCGGCTGTCCCATCCAGCGAGCCACGCTGCCCAGGGCGAAGATCACCCCGACCCCTACCATTAGCAGAGACAGTCGCCGGTGGAAGCGGCCGATGTCCGTCTCGGCCCAGGCCGCGAGAGAGCGATAGAGATGCCGTCCCTCGTCGTGCGGCGTGCAAGACGTCTTCAGGGAGCAGCCATTGCAGCGGGACGCCGGCGCGCGATAGACGGCCAACCGGCTTTCCGGCCGCACCTGATGCAGAGCGAGGCGTTCTCCCTGCGGACAGTGGTAATGATCCGCGTCGGCATCGTACTCGAAACCCCGCTCGGCGTGCTGACGGGCACGCTCAAAATGGACTCGCGCCAGCACTTCAGATAGCCGCGCTCCGGCGAGGATCACGACCACGTAACCCAGGATCAGCCAGACTTCCAGGTCGGTCGGTAGACTCAGGAACAACGAAACCGCGTCCACGTCGTACCTCCTTCCGCGAGCCTTGGTCATGGAACCGAGGTGGGCGAAACCTCCGTGAATAGAGGACTGACCGCAGGGCCTTCCTGTAGGACTGCGGGAGCCGTGGGCCGCGAGGGCCAGAAGACCGCCCGCGCCGTCAGATATACCAGCGGGACCACTCCCGCGATGAAGATCGCATCGCCCGGCAGACGCAACCATTCGATCATCGCATGTTCATTGAAAAACTCAATGGAACGAGCGTGCCAGTAGCCGTTGGCCACCGCGTCGCCCAGTTGCAGAACGCCGATGGGGAAGAGGTTGGCGAATACCATCCACGCCAGGCCCAGGTTCAGCGCCCAGAACGAGAAACCTACCAGCCGATCGCTCCAGTCCTCCGGTCGCAGCAGGTAACGTAGGCAGAAGACCAGCAGGCTAATCGCCAACATGCCGTAGACGCCCATCATGGCGGCATGGCCGTGATTGGCCGTCAGCTGCGTGCCGATCTCGTAATAGCTAACCACCGGCAGATTGACCAGGAAGCCGAATATGCCCGCGCCCAGGAAGTTCCAGAAGCCGACCGAGGCCAGATACAGCACCGCCCAGCGATGCGGGAAGCGGGTTTCGCCGCCGCGCGCCTCCTGGCGCGCTCCCATGTTCAGGAAGGTCCAAGCCTCCACGGTCAGAAACGTCAACGGGATCACCTCCGCCGCGGAGAAGAAAGCGCCCAGCGCCATGTGGACGGCCGGCGTGCCGCTGAAATACAAGTGATGCATGGTGCCAACGACACCGCCGACCGAGTACAGCAGCGCATCAAAGTAGATAACGCGGGTGGCCGTCTTCTCCGACACCACTCCCAAGAGGACGAAGACATAGGCCACCATGATTGTGGTGAACAGTTCCAGGAAGTCTTCGACCCATAGATGGACGACCCAGAAACGCCAAAAGTCAGCGATGGCGAAATTGGTGTGCGGTCGATTGACCAAACCCACTGCGTAAAATAACGGGATCGACAGCGCGCTGTAGAAAAACAGATACGGCAGGTTGCCTCGACTCTCTCCGGCGAGTTTGCCGCGCAATCCGCGGTAGAGGATGATGCACCAGAGAACCAGGCCGCCCACCAGGAGCGCCTGCCAGAGTACACCCAAATCGAGGTACTCCCAGCCCTGCGCGCCGACGACAGGTTTGGCGTCGTGCGGCAGCCAGCCCTTGTAGCTGGCTGCTTCGCCGGCCATGCTGCCGACCACCACCACGACCAGCGCCGCCAATAGCAGGAACGACAGAAACCGTTGGCCGCGCGGCTCACGACCGGCGATGAGTGGTGCCAGGAAAATGCCGGCTGCCAGATAGGCGGCGGACACGAAAAAGAGAGCCAATTGTAGGTGCCAGGTGCGGCTCAGATTGTAGGGCAGCCATTGAGGAAGGTCCACGCCGAAGAAACTGCCGGTGTCCGCGTGATAATGCGCGGTGGCCCCGCCGAGTAGCGTTTGCACCAAAAACAACGCGGCGACCACGAGAAAGTACCAGGAAGTGGACCGCTGAGCCGGGGTCAGCGACACATCTCCCGGCGGCAGGAAACGCAGGCGACGCTCCTCTTCCGTGTGCCAGCCCAGAAGATGGGAGTAGCGCCCGAAGGCCGTCAGCATCAGTCCGATTCCGCCCAACAGAGCGATGATCGACAGCGTACTCCAGACGACGGCTTCCTCGGTCAACTGATTACCGACCAGAGGTTCGGGCGGCCAATTGTTGGTGTACGAATACGGACGATCCGGCCGGCGAGCCGAGGCGGTCCACGCCGTCCAGGCGATGAAAGCCGTAATGCGGCGTATCTCTTCCGGGTCGGGGATGGCTCCCGGACCCATGCCGGCTCCGCTGCGCTTACGGTTGAGAATTTCGTCTTCGTAGTGGTGGAGAAGAACCGCGAACGCTCGGACTTGGCCTTCCGTGAAAGTCAGCGTGTCGGTTTTCGGATCGTAGTGGTTGGCCTGAAGTTCGCTTTGGACTCGTCCTACGGCACCGTCTCCGCCGCCGTAGAATTGCTGCATCTCCAGCGCTTCACGATGCAGATAGTCGGCCGTGAAATCGGGGCCAAGATAGGCTCCGTGGCCGTAGATCGAGCCGTATTCCATCAGGCCGTAAGTCAGGAATAACTGCTGGCCGCCGAGGATGTCCTCGCCGGTGAAGACGGTTTGCCCCGCCTCGGAAACCACTCGGCCGGGCACGGGAGCATGGTCCTGGTACACACGCAGCGCCAGATAACCCAACACGGCGAATCCAAACACGAAGGTGAGAATCACTCCTTGCGCCCAGAGCGGAGAAATCACCATCGACCGGCGCTGTCCGTCTGTCATCGTGTTACCTCAAATGAATGTCGCTCGTCATGATCCATGCCCGCGCAGACCAAATCGAACAGGTGCGATCATCGTGCCCCAATCCAGTCGAAGAAGCCGAGTTGTTCCAGGTTCCTTCTCAGTTGCGCGCGTTGCTCTGTTGTGGGATTCGCAATCGGAAGTCGAGCGGGGCCAACATCGATACCCAGAAACCCCATGACCATCTTGGCCGCGCCAATGTAGCCGGACGCGGCCAGCAATTCAATCAGTTGGACGGAGCGAAATTGCTCGGCGCGGGCGGTGGCGAGATCGCCTTTCGAGAACGCGGCCCTCAGTCGATGATATACGGGTGCGGCAAAGTTGTAGCTGCTGCCGACGCCGCCCGCCGCGCCGAGGGCCAGCGCTGCCAACAAGTATTCATCCAGTCCCCACGGAATATCGAACCTCCCTCCATGAGTATGGAGGCAGCGCTGGTAAGCCATCAAATCAGCGTTGGTGAATTTGATACCCGCCAGGGTTGGAATACGCTCGGCCGCCACCGACAGAAACTCCGGCATCGAGAAACGCACGCCGGTCAACATGGGGATGTCGTAGAAGTAAAACGGCAGCGACGGCGCGGCACTGGCTATCGCGCCACAGCAGGCGACGAGAGTATCCAAGGATTGGGGCTTGAAATAATTCGGAGCCAGAGCAGCGATGGCGACGACGCCGAGAGACCGCGCCTGCGAAGCCAGCGTGCGAGCATCGGCCAGACAGTTCGAGCCAACATGGACGACCACGCGAAGAGTCGAACCGCGAGCGATCTCGCTCCAGCGCTGAGCGAGAGCCAGCCGTTCCTCGACGGTCAAGGAATAGCTCTCGCCGGTGCTGCCGGCGATGAACACGGTCTTGACGCCGTCGCGGAGCAAGCGTTCGGCTTGCTTGGCAACGACCGGCAGATTGAGTTCGCCATCCGCGCTAAACGGCGTAGGAGTCGCGGCGACGAGTCCCGTCAGGGCGGCAGTCGGTTTGGACATGGGGTTTCTCAATGTTAGAGGACGATCAAGGAAGCATCGGTTTTTTCTCTTCGTCCAGTGCGCGGAGGGGGAACTGTTTCGACTTCACATGCTGCTTATCCATGATCGCCCGCAGCTTGGCGACGATCTCCGGGTGCTTGCCGGCCACATCGTTTTTTTCACCGGGATCGGCGGCGAGATCGTACAGTTCGATCGCGCCGGCCTTCTGGTTTTTCGCCTTCGGACCGGGATTCATGTTTCGTCGCAGCGCCTTCCAATCGCCCACGCGCACGCATTGCTGTCCGCCGTAGCCCGCCGCCTCGCGGTAGAGGAAGGGACGCGGTGCCTGCTTCTGCCCCAGAAGCGTGGGGGCGAAACTGATGCCGTCCAGATCGGCCGGCGTTTCGTCCTTGGCTCCGATTAGTTCGAGCAACGTGGGCAGCCAATCCTCGAAGCCGGTGACGCGGTCGCTGGTGCTGCCGGGCGCGATACGGCCCTTCCAGCGGACCAGGCACGGCTCGCGGAAACCGCCTTCGTAATAGGAACCTTTGCGTCCGCGAAAGCCGGCCGCACTGTTGAAAAAATCCGTATCGGTGCCGCCCTGACGATCGTAGAGCGGGCCGTTATCGCTGGTGAAAACAACGATCGTGCGTTCGTCGAGACCAAGTTCCTTGACGAGCGTCAGGATGCGGCCAACATCGCGGTCCATGCGTGTAATCATGGCGGCATAGGCCGCATGCGGTTGGCGTTGAGGAAGATAGCCGCGATTGCCGGTATACGGCTCTTCCGGGAATTTTCCCGCGTATTCCTTCAACGAATCCGCAGGCACTTGCAGGGCCAAATGCGGCACCGTCGTCGGGTAATACAGAAAGAACGGGCGATCCTTGTTGGCACGCACGAAGTCGAGCGCTTTCGCGCCGATGAGGTCGGGAGCGTAATCCTTGCCGGTGAAACTCGTGTAGCTGGCGGGATTGTTGGGGTCGGCGTCGGCGGGCAGTTTTTGATGAGCCGAGAACTTCGGATTGTTCAGCTTGATTTGCTTGTCGTTGTCCCAGAGATGCGTCGGATAATAGTTGTGGGCGACAGCCTGACAGTTGTAGCCGAACCAGCGGTCGAAACCTTGTTTAAGCGGAGCGCCGCTGCTGCCAACCGGTCCCAGTCCCCACTTGCCGAAACCGCCCAGCGTGTACCCCTGCTTCTTGAGCAACAACGGCAATTGCAGCGTACCGGCGGGAACCGGCGTTTGTCCTTCCGAAAACCCCTTGGCCTGGCGATTATCGCGGACGTAGGCGTGCCCCGGATGCTTGCCGGTCATCAGCACGCAGCGCGACGGCGCGCAGACATTGTTACCCGCGTAGTGGGCCGTGAAGCGCATTCCCTCACTGGCCAAGCGATCAAGGTTCGGCGTCTTGATCTTCTTTTGCCCATAGCAACCGAGATCGCCGTAGCCGAGATCGTCGGCAATGAGGAAGACGATATTGGGTGGTTTTTCCTTCGCCTCCTGACGCTTCTCGCCCTCGGTCAGCCAGTTGAGCGCGAACCGAGCGAAGACGATGCGATTCGTTCCATCCGCTTCGTAGAGGCAGCCGATGGTTCCATCGGGCAACGCGGTCAAGCAGGAATAGGCGAAACTCCCCTTGCAGAGAACGCGATGAACGGGCCAGGTCGCCCCTTCGTCGTAACTGAGGAAGATCGTGCCGTTTTCGCGTTTGTTGCTCTGCGGCCCGGAAAACAGAATACGACTCTTTGCGCTATCCGCCCGGTCGGGATAACGGAAAATCGACGCCATGCAACTCGGATCGCGTAGCTCCGGCGCATCTTCAACCTTCGACCACGTGACGCCGCCGTCCGCGCTCACACAGGTCTTGCGAACCGGCTTCCCAGCCCAACGCCGGACATTGAAACGGATGGAACCGTCCTTCAGTTCGACGAATTGGGCTTCGTTCACTGTGCTGGTTTTGCCTCCCTTGGGCGTGTCGATGAAACCGCCGGGAGCAACCGCTCCTCGCTTCCACGTCTTGCCCTTGTCATCGCTATAAACAGCGTAAATGTTCCACAAGCCGAACGGCCCTTCGTTGAAGGGGAACAACAGCCGGCCCGCGTATTTGCCGTTGTGTAGTTGGATGCCAAGGCCCGGCCCCACGGCCATTGTTGTCACCTTCTCCGGCCGTTTCGTCTCCCTGGTGACATCGCGAGGCTTGGACCAACTGACGCCATCGTCCGCGCTGGTGATGAGGAAATTGCGGACGATCCGCTCGCCTTCGTAACCCGTCTGAATCTTGCCGCTCCGTTCGCCGATGCCGGCCGGATAAGTCTGGTACATCAACAGCACCAACCCACTCGCGCGCTCGACGACGGCGCAGGGGTTGTTCATCGCCTTGTCGCCGTCCTCCGCGATCACGGCAATTTTTCCCCAGGTCTTGCCGCCATCGCTGCTGCGTTTGAGGACGATTTTGTTCTTGGCCTGATCCGCGTTTGCCGCTCGTCCTTCGGCGAAAGCGAGGACGGTCCCGTTCTTCGTTACCACCACGGAGGGAATGCGAATGGACTTAAAACCATCCTTTTTCGGGACGAATACATCGACAACCTCCGGTTCGCCTCCCAGCGTCTGCAGGGGAATCAGAAGAAAAAGCAAACTCCAGCGAAATCTCAACATATTCTGTCCTCTTGGTGCGCTTGTCTTTCTGTCTTTTTTCCGTGTTTTCCGTGTTTTCCGTGTTTTCCGTGGTGATGTTTTAGATCGTCGCGCAATCGAGGGCGAAGGTAGCGGCCACGGCGGGATTCGTCACCTTGCCACGATGGATATTTACGCCCTGTCGCAGAGCGGGATTATCCGTTATCGCCTTTTCGAATCCCTTGCGGACCAATTCCAGCACATAGGGCAAAGTCACATTCGTCAGTGCATACGTGCTGGTACGACCGACGGCACCCGGCATATTCGTCACGCAGTAATGCAGCACGTCATCGACGAGAAATGTGGGCTGACTGTGCGTGGTCGGCCGCGACGTTTCGACGCAGCCGCCTTGATCGATGGCCACATCGATAATGACCGCGCGCGGCGGCATGCGTTTCAGATCGCCGCGCCGGACCAGATGCGGCGCGCGTGCCCCTGGAATCAGCACGGCACCGATGAGCAAATCCGTGCGCGCCAGGCTATCGAGGACATTGTGTCGATCACTGTACAGCGTGGTGACGTTACGCGGCATCACATCATCGAGATAGCGCAGGCGATCGAGATTAATGTCGAGAATGGTGACGTTGGCACCGAGTCCGGCGGCGACCTTGGCGGCGTTGGCACCGACGATGCCGCCGCCGAGAATGACGACGTTGGCCGGCAATACGCCGGGCACACCGCCGAGGAGAATGCCGCGTCCCTCAAACGGTCGCTCCAAAAACTTCGCGCCCTCTTGAATACTCATGCGTCCGGCCACTTCACTCATCGGTGTGAGCAGCGGCAGCGTGCCTTTGGCGTCCTTGATAGTCTCGTAGGCAATGGCCGTGATGCCCGATTGCATGACGGCGCGCGTCAGCGATTCGTCGGCCGCGAAGTGAAAGTACGTGAAAACGATCTGTCCCGCACGCATCAACGGCCATTCGACCGGCAGCGGTTCCTTGACCTTGACGATGAGATCGGCGCGCTGCCATACGTCGGCGGCGCTAGGCACAATCTCGGCCCCGCACTGGCTATATTGCTCATCGCTGATGCCGCTGCCCTGACCGGCCCCCGCCTGCATCAGCACCTTATGGCCGGCGCGGGTCAACTCCTCGACGCCGACGGGGATGAGAGCGACACGCGATTCATGCGTTTTGATTTCGTTGGGAACACCGACCACATATTTAGCGCCTGGCGGCATCTTTTCGCCTCGAAAATGTCGGAATAAAGGATCATGGCTCGCAACCTTGCGGCCCATGTTCTTGGATCGCTGCTTATTCTGGATGGCTCCGCCGGGTGAATCAATACGAACTCCGGTGCATAGGTAGGGTGGGTCGAGGAACGAGACCCACCACGTAGCTCGGTGGGTCTCGTTCCTCGACCCACCCTACCTATGTATCTGGAAAGTTGCGACGTCGCTTCGCTACCGTTATGATCGCGGCGTGAATCCTCTGTATTGCCGCTTGCGGCTTCAACTGATGGAGTCCCTCCATGAATCGCGGAATCTGCTGCCTCTTCTTGTGTGTCGCCTTGCCTACGGCCGTTCGAGCCGCCGAGCCGTCGCCCCTGGAACAAGCGTTGTCCCATGAAATCATGGGGCCGCGTCAAGCGCTGCTGGATGTGCAAGATTATATTGAGTCGCGCATTCCACGAATGCCAGAGGTGAAGACGGTAAACGAATGGGAGAAGCATTCGCAGCGTATTCGGCAAGCCGTCCTCGAACGTGTGGTCTTCCGTGGCGAAGCCGCGGCGTGGCGCGATGCGAAGTGTCAGGTGAAGTGGTTCGAGACCATTCCAGGCGGTCCCGGTTATCGCATCAAGAAATTGCGCTATGAGGCGGTTCCCGGTTTGTGGATACCGGCTTTGCTCTATGAACCGGAAACGCTGGCCGGCAAGGTGCCGGTGGTGCTGGCCGTCAACGGCCACGATTCCAAGGGCAAGGCCGCGGGTTACAAGCAAATTCGCTGTATCAATCTCGCCAAGCGCGGCATGCTCGTCCTCAACGTCGAATGGCTTGGCATGGGCCAATTGCGCAAGCCGGGATTGCAACATTATCGCATGAACCAGCTCGACCTGTGCGGCACAAGCGGCGTCTCTCCCTTCTACCTGTCGATGACGCGCGGTATCGACGTGTTGCTATCGCAGCCGAACGCGGACGCCGAGCGCGTCGCGGTCAGCGGACTGTCGGGCGGCGGTTGGCAAACCATCTTCGTCAGCTCGCTCGATTTGCGTGTCAAACTGGCCAATCCGGTCGCCGGCTATTCCGGCTTCCGCGTCAAAATCCGCGATCATTTCAAGGATCTCGGCGATTCGGAGCAAACCCCGTGCGATCTCGCCACGGTCGCCGATTACACGCATCTGACTGCGCTGCGCGCGCCGCGACCGACGCTTTTGACGTTCAACGCCAAGGACAATTGCTGTTTCGAGGCTGGTTACGCGCTGCCGCCCTTGCTTGACGCCGCGCGGCCCATCTTCAAGCTGTACGGCAAGGACAAGGCGCTGCGTTCGCACATCAACGATGATCCCGGCACGCACAATTACGAAAAGGATAATCGGCAGGCGTTTTATCGCATGGTCGGCGATTTCTTCTATGCCGATGACAAGAAGTACAAAAATGAAGAAATACCCTCCAAAAAGGAGGTTAAAACATCGGAAGAGCTTGCCGTGGATATGCCCGACCACAATGCCGATTTCAACACGCTTGCTCGGGAGTTGGCGAAGAAATTACCTCTTACTCCCGCACTGCCGGCGGATCGGCAGGCGGCTCAGAAATGGCAGCAGACGCAGCGCGACAAGTTGCGCTCCGTCGTCCACGCCAAGGACTTCGCCGTGAAAGCGACGCGCGGCGGCAGCACGGAAAAGGACGGTCTCAAGGCCACCTTCTGGAAATTGCGTTTGGGCGAAAAGTGGACGGTTCCCGTTGTGGAACTGGTTCGCCGCGAACCGAAGGCGACGGCCATTCTTCTTAACGACGCGGGCCGCCGCACCGATATGGTCAACGCGGAACGTCTGCTGAAAGCGGGGTATCGCGTCCTGGCGGTCGATCTATTCTATTTCGGCGAGGCGAAGTTGGCGGCGAAGGATTCTCTGTTCGCCCTCCTGTTATCCGCCGTGGGCGATCGGCCGTTGGGCTTGCAGGCGAGCGAACTGGCGGCCGTGGCCCATTGGTCGCTGACCGAGCGCAAGCATGGCCCGGTGACAGTCGTCGCCGTGGGACCGCGCATGAGTCTGATCGCGTTGGTTGCCGGAGGGTTGGAGGAGAAGGCCGTCGGTGGGCTGGAACTGCATGGAGCGCTGGGCAGTCTCAAGGAGGTGTTGGAGCAGAATCGTTCGGTGGATCAGATGCCGGAGATGTTTTGTTTCGGACTACTCGAAGCGCTGGATGTCAAGCAGATGACGGCGCTGGTCGCGCCGCGGCCGGTGACGTTGCTCGACCCCAGCCCCCGAACGAAACGGACCGAATGATGATACGTTTATGCTACCAGCCCGCAGCGCCAGCGACGGGTTGAAGAACCCGTCGCTGGCGCTCCAGGCTGGTAGGCTGGCAGGGAATCAGCTGCGCCGCGGTCGCCGCACCAATAGCAAACCAGATACGCCGAATGCCGCCAGCACGAAACTGCTTGGCTCCGGCAGATGAAAAATTGTTGATATGGTTACATCCGCGCGAGCAGCGATGCTTCCCGAATTGGCCGCCCCAGTCGGTCCGGGCGCCGTGAATGGACCGATTGTCACCGTGTAGAGATGATCGCCCAGCACCAGCGTCCGCGTCGTTTGGCCGGTGAAGGTGTTGGCGATGTTGGAGCTTTCCGCGGTCAGCGTGCCGTTGAATTCCCCAGTAAACGAGACGGTTCCCGATTTCTGCGAGTCCTGATCCTGGAGGAACAGACCCAACGTGTACGTTTTGTTGGTGAACGTATCGGGATGGGCGGACGGCGCGGTGCTGTGCGCCTGCAAGTTGGTGGCAACGAGGTACGAATTGCCGGCCGCCGATTTCAGTCCCTGATCGGTTAGGGCGATGTAACCGCTGCCCGGACTATCGGCATGGACCTCGGTAGGCGTGCGCGACCAGCTGTAGCTCCACTGAATCAGTTCCGCGCGAGCGTCGGCGGCTCCGATGCAAAACAGCATCCATGTCGCCCCGACGAGGGCGAGGGGTGAGTAGTTCATCCGTGAGGCTCCTCCCTTCCTGGAGTCGGATTCTTGGGGGCAAATACATGTCGCCGGCCACCAAACGAAGGCGCTTGGTAGTCCACGACATGACTGGGGTAATGTTGCTCAAGTTGTGGTTTCGACGATGGCTTGCCTCTTCGCCTACGTTCCGGTGGGCGTAGCATAAAAAAGATTCGGCTGTCCTGTCAATCGCGGGTTTCCACCGCCGCTGCCGCCAAGTTGTTCCATGACATACCGCTCCTTCAAGAAATTCGCACCGCTGCCATGCAGGCCGCCACGAACAAGAGGGCGCCCGCCAGAGCGATACCCCACATTGTCGGCGATGGCATGGGGTGAACTACATGCGTGCCGCTAAGACTCGGTGGATACTCGACGCCGGGCGAAGAGGGCCGCCACGGGATGCCATTGGGGGAATCCGCCTCCAGCCGCGCCCGGCTCTGGTAGAGGGCATAGCCCACGGTGACGAGTAAAATCATCGCTCCCAAGTAAATGAGGGCTGGATGATTCACTTGGTGAACGCTCTGATCGAGTCGCTCGAAGATCCAGTGTCCGGGAACGTTCCGCGAGGTGGCCAGAACGCCGAGTGAATTGTTGAGCAGGTGCAGCATCATGGGCAGCCACAGCGAGCGTGTGGTCCAGTAGACGTAATGGAGGACGAAGCCGATGACCGGGGCGTAGATAATCTGCACGGGTTCAAGGTGCATGATGCCGAAAAGAAGCGACGTCCACACCATGCCCCAGATGAGGCCGTAGTGTCCGACCAAACCTCGGCCGAGAAAGCCGCGAAACCATAACTCCTCGCCGATGCCCGGTCCAAAACCGATGATGAGTACCGCCATCCACCAAGGCCAGTTCCCCACCTGCTCCATGAACTTTTCTAGTTCGACCAGGTGAGGCAGGGGTAACTGCTTGGCCAACTCTCCCATGCCTTCGCCAACGAGAACGACGGCCGGGAAAAGCAGCAGGGCGAAGACAACATGAGCGAATCCCGGCCGGCGCAGCGCCACCTGACGCGTCCAATCGCGTCCGGCCACCAAACGCAACACCAACCAGCCCAGGGCGATGGAAACAACCTCCGCGACGAAGAACGCGGAGATCAGGACGGGAGCGAACTCGGCGGAACTCGCGAAGGCGGGATCGGACATCCGTTTCAGATATGCTTCCACATCCTGGGCATGAAGCAACAACTGCAAGATGATGACCACGATGGCGACGGCGACTCCCACCCCCTGCGATACGATGACGAACAGGATCATCCATAAAATCGCGAAGCCGAGGTTCGGATGAGGCGGCTTCGGTTTGCTTGCGATCACGGAAGGCGGCGCGTCCAGTATCGGTCGCCATCCGGGAGGTAAGGGCGGCGCGGCACGATCACGATCTGTCGGCCGAGTTGGCTCATATTCCTCAGGAGGTGAAAAATGGGCGTTGTCGGCCGGAGACGGTCGGGAATTGCCCGTCTCCTCGGGTGGTCCAGGCAAGGGTTCATTCGAGGACATAATCTCTCGCGATTGATGATTCGAGGATGTTCGCTCAGTACGGGATCAATCCGTTTGCATCCATCCAATTATAGATCCAAGGATGTCGCCAGGGGTTCCAGTCCCAATAATGGGCTGACAGCACCGACAGCGCCAGCAGGAGGAGGCACAGTACACGGCTCCAACGTCGTTGGCCGAGTCGATCGACGATGGGCAGCATGGTTAACAACCACAACGGCGACAGCCACATCAGCCAGCGCGGGCCGTTCGTCCAACCGCCATAGTTGTTGCTCTTGAAAATGTAGTATCCGATGACGATGAGCGACAACAGCAAGGTCGAGACGGCCAGCTGCGCCCACAGGTGAACCGCTTGCGGCTTCGCGCTGTCTTCCCTCCTCTCCCCTGTAGGCAGGGGGGAGGGCTTGGGGGGGAGCTTCTCCCTTACTCCCCACTCCCCTGTCCTCGGGGGCGAGGGGTTGGGGGTGGGGGGGAGAGACTTCCCCCTCACCCCCAACCCCTCTCCCCCGAGTACAGGGGAGAGGGGGGCAAAACGGTGGCGCAGCAGACGCCGCACACCAAACACCATCCCCGCCAGCGCCAGCAAATAGATGGGCGTCAGCGAGAACCAACCGTGATGTCCCAACAACAGATTGAACGCATACGCGGCCTTGCCTTCTTTGTTCTTCGCCCAGTCGATGCCGCGCTGCTGCTGATCGGGTCGCGGCTTCCAGTGACTGCCCTCATATTCGTACCACGGGCCGCCGAATTTGCTGTAGGCGAAGCCAAATTCACCCAGTTCCGCGTAGTTGAGCGCCAGCAGCGCCGCCACGGGCAGCAGCGCCGCTGGCACGAACGCCAGCAGCGTGCGCTTCGGAAAACGCACAAGCAAGAGTAACCCCACACCAGCCGCGAAGGCAGCTGCCGGCAGTTCATTCGTCGCTGTGAAGCCGGCGAAGAACCCGGCGACAAGAAACCATCCCCAATGCGGGCCGGATGAAGACAGGATTCGCACCAGCGCATAGACGGCGATAATGACGCTGCATGTGGCAAGCGTATGATTGTTGAGCGTGATGAGGAACGGTGCCACCATTGTCCCAAAGCACGCCGCCGCCACGACGAGAATGCGTCCCCAATCCGTCGTCCCGAAGCGCTCCACCAGGCACGCCAGCAAGAACAAGCCAAGGACGAACGGTACCACGTTGAACGTCAGCAAAGAGACGCGGACCACGGAATACGTTTGATTCTCGTCGCCGAGAGACCAGCCAAACGTCGTTTTCAGCAGCCAATATTCGCAGGCAACAAGAAACGTCAGTAGCGGCGGTTTGGTCGAATAAAATTCGAGCGTGTCGGGATTGAGCATCTTGTCCACACTCTGCCAACCGTCCTCGAAGATGATGCCGGAATCGCTCTTGGTCTCCTTGTCGCGCCGGCCAATGACCCAGGTTCCATTATCGACCAGCGCGCGGACGGCGGCCCAGCGCGAACGATCGTTGGAACTGAACGTCGGCATAGCGCGCGGCGCGGTGGCCGGCCATTTGCGGCGCGGATGGTTGGGATCGTCTGGGAAACTCCGCGATAGACTCGGCTCGTAGACTAATTCCACGGAGAAAATGCGGCCAACGGCCATCGCCCCGGCAATGACGATTAGCAGCGTGTACATCAGGCGGCGCAGCGAAGCGTTCGGATCGGCGGGTGTATTCATGGCTTTTGCGGAGGGGTTTTCTCGGCGATGCTGTAACTATCCTCATCGCGGCCCATGTAGGCGGTGACCAATTCGGCCAGAAAGCCGATGGACATCATCTGAGCGCCGAGCAACAAAGCGGCCAGGGCGTAAATGAGCAACGGCCGTTCGTGCAGCGGCAAGAAGGCGTCGGGATACCACAAGCGGACGATCCAGGTGATGCCGAGGTAAAGCAACACGAGGTTGCCGAGGAGGAAACTGCACAGGCCAAGACTTCCGAGTAAATGTTGCGGTCGCTGCCCGAAGCCGGTCAGGAACTTCACCGTGAGCAGATCGAGGAAGCCTTTGATGAAGCGGCGCACGCCGTATTTGGAATGGCCAAACTTTCGCGGTCGATGATTGATTTCGATCTCGCCGACGCGAAAACCGCGCGCCGCCGCCAGCACCGGGATGAAGCGATGCAGTTCGCCATACAATCGCACTTCGCGGAAGATTTCAGCTCGGTAGCATTTCATACCGCAGTTGTGATCGTGCAAGGGAACGCCGGTCAACCAGCTGACCATGAAGTTGAACACACGGCTGGGCCAAACCTTGTGCCAGGGATCGTGGCGCACGCGCTTCCAACCGCTGACGACATCGAGGCGTTCTCCTGTCTTGGCACCTTCCAGCGCCGCGAGGAAACGCGGAATCTCGGCGGGGTCATCCTGCAAGTCCGCGTCGAGTGTCAGAATGATGTCGCCGCGTGCGGCACGAAAGCCGGCGGACAGCGCCGCCGCCTTGCCGAAATTGCGACGGAAGCGAATACCCTGCACCTGCTCCTGTTGGTGCGCCAATTCGGCGATGACCGGCCAGGAACCGTCTCGGCTGCCGTCGTCCACGAAGACGATTTCGAGATCGAGCTGCGCCGATTGCGCAATCTGAGCAATCTCCGCATGCAGCGCCATGAGACTGTCACGCTCGTTAAAGACGGGAATGACAACCGAAATCACGATACCCCCCACTGTCTTCCGCTTGCGGCTCAGCGAGCCGCCGACCGCCGATTCAGCCGCTCCAACGATGCCTTGGCCTCCCGCGTCCGTCGTGCGTCGGGAGTTCCTTCGCCTAAACGCCGTAATATCTGGCACGCTTCCGGTGTGCCTACAAGCTCCAAGACTTCCACGGCGCGTAACGCACGCAGATATTCGGCAGACAGGGGATGCGAATCGAGTATTTGCTCGATGCGCCGCCGAACCTCCAGAGTGGGTTTCTTGACCAGTGTTTTACGCAGTGCAGGCTCGGCCAATTCAAAGAATTCTTCGAGTCGCTTCGTGGCTTCTTCGCGCGTGGCAAACGTGTCGCTATCGAGATCGGCCAGTAACGCGGCGATCTTCGCTGGCTTTATGAATACAGGATTAAGGCGATCTTTTAAGAATGGAATGCTTTGTTGGGGATGCCGCGCTAGACTCCCGATGGCTCGGTACGCCGCGACCGCATCGCCGCCTCCGAGATCCGCCCAGCATCTTTCGAGTTCCTTGCGTGGCCACTCCTCCGCGTCGAAGTCGGCCAGTGATCGCGTGGTAATCGGTTTCTCCGTCCGATCCGTCCTCTTCGCCTGCGGTATCGAAGACAGATCCCAGAGCAAGATTTCTTTATCGGCCGTGGCCAGCAGCGAACCGTCTGGCGAAAAGGCGAGCGCGTTGATGCCAAGGCGTGCGCGGGAGGTAAACGCGGCTCGCTCTTCTCCCGTTGTACTATCCCGTAAGGAGGCTCGGTTGCCTATGGCAATGGCCACGAGTCTTCCGTTCGGGGAGATGGCCAAGCATTGCTTGTTCGGATCCTCTCCGGTCAAACGCAGCATGGGCTTGCCGCTGGCCACGTCCCAGGAACGTAGGGATTTGCCTAATTGTCCGTATTTGTCTCGATCTACGTAGCCAATGGCGAACAATTGGCCGCCATTCGGCGAAAAGGCCACCTTATTCACCGCACCATCAAAGGTCAGCGTGCGAACCATTCGTTCTTCGGCCAGATTCCAGAGATGAATGGCCCCCTCGTATGTCCCGATCGCCAGCAACCGCCCGCGAGGAGAGAAGGCAAATGAGGTGGTGAATTTCTCTCGATACGCCGGAGCAGTCCCAACGCGCTCTTCTCCCGTGAGGGTTTCACAAAGGTGAACGGTTGTCGTCCGATCGGAATAGAGATTGACGAAAGAACCCGCCGACCAGACCATCGTTTTACCGTCGGGTGAGAAAGTAACGTCGGTCGAGAAGGAGGATGTGGCCCGATACCTTTCCCCTTTCCAGCGTAGCGGTCTTCCGCTGACGACATTCCATAGCAGGAGGTCGCCACGGCTGGAGGTGGCCAGGCATTTACCATCGGGAGCGAAAGCGGGCCCCCAGATCCGTAGGGAGTCCGGTTTGCTATGGGTACGCATTTCCTTGGCCGTTTCCACATTCCACAGATGAATGTCATGCTCCCCATCGTCAGGCGAGGAAGAGGCGAGCAAGCGGCCATCAGGCGAGAACGCGATGCCCAGCACGCTGCTCTTGTCTTTGTTGACCAACCGAGCGATGGCCCCCGGCGGCAACGAATCGCCGTGGCGATCCCCGCGCGGCCTTTCCTTCTCGGCACCCCACAAGAAAGCCGACCCCAACAGCAGCGCCAGGACTAATATCCCCAAAGCTCTTTTGATCGCGGCGTGCAAACGAGGAGCCATGACCTATTCCTCTGCTGAGGGATCCACATTCTCCTGTTGTACTCGATGGCTGGTCCAATGATAACCGGGCGGTTCACGACAAGACACGTTTTGCCGAGCGAGCCGGCGCATCCGAACGAAGAAGAGATCACCGCCGAGCCAGACGATCAAGTGCCGCTTTCGCCTCACGGGTCAGGTGTGCCTCGACTGCTCCGCCAGCAAGTTTTCGGAGCATCTGCCGCGCTTCGGGGGAACCGATATGCACCAGCACTTCGACTGCACGCAACTGGCGCAGCGTTTCCGCATCCGGCAGTGTCAGTTTCTCCAACAGTTGATCGATGCGCCGCCGCGTTTCGAGCGTGGGCGTTTCTTGCAGCGTCCGGCGCAAAGCGGGTTCCGCTCTCTCACCCAGCTTTTGCAGTTCCTCCGTGGCTTGCTTGCGTATCCTGAGTTCCGACGAATCCAGTCGGTGGATCAGCTCGGCAACCTGTTTCGCATTCACCGGCTCGGCCGGCCGCAAGCGCTCTCCCAATAGCGCCAGCGCCACGGTGGGGTCGTTTCGGAGGGCGTGAATGGCTCGATACGCTTTCACGGCATCATCGGCGGCAAGGTCGTCGCAGGCGGTTCGTGCAGCCAGATGCGGAACGACCGGCAAGCCGCGCCGCACAATCTGGGCCACGTCCCAGACGAGAACACTGGTATCGTCGCCGCCGGAGTAGAGCAATTTCCCATCGGGAGAGAAGACAAGTGCGTTGATATTACCGCGATACCCGGATAACTGCCCCAGTTCGGCCCCGGTGACGACATCCCACAGCCGCAGGGTGCTGTCCCTGGCGGATGAGGCGAGAAGTCGGCCGTCCGGCGCGAAAGCGACCGCAAGCGTCGGTTCGGTGTGTCCCTTCAATCGCAGACGCTCTTTGCCCGTGGCAGATTCCCAAACGGAAATAGTCTTCTCTCGGTTGAGCGCCATCATACGGCCATCCGGCGACAGCGTGAGGCGAGCGTGGTTGGAATAATTGAAGCGATCCGCGGCGATCTTCGCCATCTGGTCATTCATCGCGGCGGTCAGCGGCGATAGTTCATTCCCCCGGCTAATCTCCCAGGCGCGAACGTCCGTGCCCTCCCGCGTCCGGGCGGCCGCGAACATACGCCGGCTGTCGGCCGAGAAAGCGACCGATTCGATGTCCACCGGTCGCCGACTGAAACGGTGGACTTCCGCGCCGGTGAAGGCATCGAAGAGACAAACCGTTCCTTGCCGACTGCCCGTGACGAGCCGTTTGCCGTCAGAGGAGAAAGCGACGGCGGCGAGAGGCTCACCCTTCAAGTTGGGGAACCGTGGTTGACCCACGACAGGCACGCGGATGACGCGGACTTCCTTGCCGGTGGCCGCATCCCATAGGCGCAGTGTCCCCTCGAAACTCACCGTGGCCAGCGTTTTGCCATCGGGCGCGAACGAGCAGCCCGACAAGTGTTCGCCCTCAGGTGCCAGGCGGCGCAGCCGGTTGCCGGTTGTCGTGTCCCATAGCAGCACATCCACGCCAAGCATTGCCAACTGCCGGCCATCCGGCGCGAGAGCGATGGCGAAAATCCGAGAGGAATTGTCTTGGGGTGGTTGAATCTCCTTGCCGGTGGCCACGTCCCAGCGGTGAATTACATCCCCGCCGGCGAACAGAGTCTTGCCGTCGCGCGAAAAGGCGAGGCTCATGACAGCCGCCTCGAAGGAACGACGCGGCTTGCCCGTTGCCAGATCCCACAAGGTGATGATGGATTTATTCACTCCGCGCTCTCCTCCGGCGGATGCCAATAGCTTGCCGTCGGGAGAGAAGGCGACCGCGATAATGGCTTTTTGCTCGCTACGCAGCTCGCGGATCAACTCGCCCTTCGCTACGTCCCAGATGGGTATCAGGCCATCTCCGCTTCCTCGGCCATCGCAACCTCCCGTGGCCAAAAAAGCACCATCAGGCGACAGGGCGAGCGACCAGGGTTTCATCCCATTGCTCCGCGTCAGTACGCGGAGTTCCCGCCGAGCCGCCACGTCCCAAATGTGGATCGTGGTATTGAATGCCTGTCCGGCAATCAGGGTCTTGCTGTCAGGCGTGAAGGCCAGCAAGGATGTGCCGTTCCCTCCAAGTCCCACGGGCAGCTTGGCGATTTCGTCCCCTTTGGCCACATCCCACAAGCGAATGTCCTCGACGCCGTAGGAAGCCAGCAGTTTGCCATCGGGAGAGAAGCCCAGGCCGAGCGTCCCGAATCGATGTCCCGTTAATCGCCGCAGTTCCCGGCCCGAGGCGAAGTCCAGCAAGCGGATCTCCTCGTCGCCGACCGTTGCCAGGATTTTGCCATCGCGTGCCAGGGCGAGGGGCCGGCGTTGCCAACTACCTGGGAAACGACGCTGTAGCCGTCCCGTCATCGCCTCCCACACGCGGACGGTGCGATCGCTGAAGGCACTACTGGAAAGCAACGTCTTGCCGTCCGGACAAGGAATCAGCGTGTGGGCCGCACCACCCGGCCGAAAGTGAACGGAACCAATCCGCCGCACGACCCCCGCCGGAAGCGGATCGCCAAACGCATCGACGCGCTCCGCTTTCAACTCGGTGGCCGACAGACGAAACCCGCTCAGTGCCAGGAGGACAACCAGCGCCATCAGGACCGTTTTGAGGGCCATGACTTTTTTCTCCGCGAAGTTTTGGGCCGTCCCTTCCGTTGTACTCCACCGACGCACCGTTGTTAATCGCGTAGTTGGTGCCAGCGCTTTGCTGACCTTTTCTTCTCATCTGTACAAGCGTATAATTAAAGAGATAAGGAGTCTGGGAAGAAAGTGGGGATAATCATGGACAACACCATCATCGCACACAAGTTGAACGACTACGCGACTTACCTGGAAGGCGAAGAGTCGAACGTGTACCGAGTGCGCGCTTATCGCCGGGCGGCGATGACGGTGCTGGCTCAAGAGCGCTCGCTGGCCGATGTGGTGAACGAGAAGGGGCGGGCCGGCCTGGAGGAATTGCCGGGCATCGGCGCGAGCCTGGCTTACACGATTGAGGGATTGGTCCGCACCGGCGAGTTTCGCACGCAGCGGCCGGACGCCGGTCATGTCGATCCCGAGCGTTTGCTGACCAGTCTGCCGGGTGTTGGCCGTCAGTTGGCACATACACTCCATGAAGAACTCGGCATCACGACGCTGGAGGAAATGGAACGCGCCGCTCACGATGGCCGACTCACGCGGGCCGGCGTTGGTCCCAAACGGCTGCGCGGTCTCATCGATGCCTTGGCGGGCCGTTTGCGCCGCAGTCGCTTGCCGGAGCCAATCCAAGGCGAACCGTCGGTGGCGACCCTTCTCGCCATTGATGAAGAGTATCGCCGACAGGCCGACAGCGATACCTTGCCCACGCTAACGCCGCGCCGTTTCAATCCGGAGCATGAGCCGTGGTTGCCGCTGTTCGTCAGCGACCGCGATGGCTGGCGTTGTCGCGCCTTGTTCTCCAATACCGCCCTGGCTCATCGACTCGGCAAGACAAACGATTGGGTCGTGATCTCCTTCCATGACGGTTTCAATTCCAGTCAGCGCACCGTGGTGACGGAAACGCGCGGCGACTTGCGCGGTTTCCGCGTGGTGCGCGGTCGTGAGCGTGAGTGCCGGGCGTACTACCGGGAACACGCGCCGGCTCCTACCGGTCCCGGCAGCGCCGCCTGACGTTTCTCGGCGAGCGGGGTTGCGTAAACGTCCTGAGTGGGTTTGTATTCCGTGAGGTTCACGATGCGGATGAACGCACGAGCCGAACCCCCTGGACCATGCTTGCTAACTTTCTTGTGGCGATGAATCGGGCCGTCTGCGAGAAGCCGCAATCCGGCGTGATGTGGACGCGCTCGGCGTCGATGTAGCGCAGCACCAAGCGCAGACGCTCCGCCACCAACTCCGGCGGCTCGATCCAGGTATTCTTGACATCGACCAGACCGACGGCCAAACCCATCGGCGGTTTGATCTCGCCGGCCAACTCAACTTCGGCCATCTCGCGGCTGGCAAACTCCAGGGCGAGTTGATGCACCTTCGCTCGCGCCAGGTGCGGAAAGAGCGGTCGATAACTACGGTGGCCGACGGCGCGAGCGCGGAAATTGCCGAAACACATGTGCATGCTAATCGTCGCCGTCACGCCGGCGACGGTGCGCTCGATGATGTCGAGAAACTCTTCGGGATTGTCGGGCCGACAGGCGAAGCTCGGTTCGTCAAGCTGAATGAAATCGACGCCGACATCGACCAACGCCCGCATCTCGCGGTTGATGATCGGCAGCAGAGCCTCGGTGATCTCGCGGCGGTCCCGATACATGTCGCCACCTTGCAGACAACCCGCCAGCGTGAACGCTCCCGGCACCGGCACCTTCACCGGAACCGCCGTGATCGTCCGCAGTCGTTTGTATTCCTCAACCAATCCCAGCCCCTTCGGTGCAGCGAGTGGAGCGACGCAGCGATAACGGCTGCGCTGATCGTGTGCGGGCGGTCCCCAATGCCGAGCCATCGGCAGCGGTTCGATGCCGCTGAGATAGTCGTAGAAACCGAGATTGAAATCGACGCGCTGCATCTCGCCATCGGTGATGAGATCGGCGCCGGCGCGAAGTTGATCGTCCACAGCCAGACGCACCGCATCGCGCAGCGCCTCCTCGCGGTCGTCGGGACCGAATAATTCCGGATGGCGGGCCACGTCATCGCAAAACTTGGCATACCAGCCGGGGAAGGACCAGCTGCCGATGACCGTCGCGGGAAGAAGAGGGAGGTTTGCCATGCAGGCAATTTACGCCCCTGCCGCGCTGCCGGCCAGCCGCTAGAAAATCCCTTTCCGATCCGAGTGCCGTGGTGAGGTGTCTCATGTTCGACGTGGAAGCGTGTCGCCGTCAGTTCCCTGCCTTGCAGCGACGAGTGAACGGAAAGACGCCGATCTTTCTCGATGGTCCCGGTGGGACGCAGGTGCCCCAACGGGTCATCGATTCGATGGTGCGCTATCTGACCACTTGCAACGCCAATCACGGCGGTGTTTTCACCACGAGCCGAGAATCCGACGCTCTTTTGCATGATGCCCATCAAGCGGCGGCCGACTTGCTCAACGCCCCCTCCGCCGATGAGATCGTGTTCGGGGCGAACATGACCACGCTCACCTTGCACCTCAGCCGGGCATTCGGTCGCACACTGAAACCAGGCGACGAGATCCTTGTCACGCGCCTGGATCACGATGCCAACGTCAGTCCGTGGGTGCTGGCGGCGCGCGACGCGGGCGCAACAACTCGGTTCGTGGACATCCATCCCGAGGACTGTACCCTTGATCTCGATGACCTGCGCCGCCGGCTCAATCCGAAGGTTCGCCTGCTCGCTGTGACGTGCGCTTCCAACGCCGTGGGCACTCTCAACGATGTTCGCCGGATCACACGATTGGCTCACGAGGCGGACGCGCTGGTTTATCTCGATGCCGTGCATTACGCGCCGCACGGACTGATTGATGTACAAGAGTGGGGTTGTGATTTTCTGGCGTGTTCGGCGTACAAGTTCTTTGGCCCGCACGTCGGTATCCTTTGGGGGCGGCGTGAATTGCTCACGAGTTTGCCCGCGTATAAAGTACGGCCGGCATCCGATGCACTGCCCGACCGCTGGATGACGGGCACGCAGAACCATGAGGGGTTGGCGGCTGTCGCCGCCGCCGTTGATTATCTCGCCGACCTCGCCGGGTCCGCGGCTACGACAGCACCTCGACGACAGCGATTATGTGCGGCTTTCGCCGCCATCCGCGATTACGAGACGCAACTGGCACAGCGACTACTCGATGGACTGGCGGCGCGGCCTCGCTTTCGCGTTTGGGGCATCACGCGCGGCGATCAACTCGCGGGGCGCGTGCCGACCGTATCCATCACGGCGGTAGATCGCACACCGCTGCAACTTGCCGAACACTTGGCGAGCCGTGAAATCTATACCTGGAACGGCAATATGTACGCTCTGGAACTGACCGAACGCCTAAGGGTGGAAGAACACGGCGGCATCCTGCGCCTGGGACTGGTTCATTACAACACATTCACGGAGATTGATCGGTTGTTACAGGGGCTCGATGAACTGTAGGCGTTGGTCAAATGAGGTTGCATTTGCCCGATGGAAGTGCATGATAGAGCCGCTTGCGGCTTCGCGCGAAGCCGCAAGCGGCCCACCATTGCCGTTCGGTCAGGAGGTGCAAGGATGCCACAACCAGTTGGAGTCTCGATCCCGCTGTCGCTGCCGCGTCGCCTCATGTGCGATTATCTGCACTTCGCCCGGCAAATCCCGTCCGTGCCCGTGCAGCGACGCATGCAGTTGGGCGAGGTCGTCTCGGCCCGCGCCGCCACCGGACTGCGACCCAGCTGGTGCAGTATTTTCACCAAGGCCTATGCCTTCGTCACCGCTGCCACTCCTTCGCTCCGTCGGTCCTACCTGTCCTTCCCCCGGCCGCACCTGTACGAGCATCCTTGCAATGTGGCGTCCATCGCCATCGGGCGCAAGTTTGGCGATGAGGACGCTGTTTTCATGGGCCATATTCGCCGGCCCGAAGCGCTCAGTCTCGCGGAGATCGATCATCGACTCCGTCGCTTCAAAGACCAACCGCTGGAAACGATCGGCGATTTCCGTCGCATCCTGCTGATGAACCGTTTCCCACGCCCCCTACGCCGTCTGTTGTGGTGGATCGGTCTCAACGTGTGGGGGCGCAAACGCGCCGCCTTCATGGGCACGTCGGGAATCACCGTCTACGCCGGACTCGGAGCGGCTTCGCTGCATCCGCTATCGCTTCTGACGACGACACTCAACTATGGCGTGATCGAGCCGGATGGCTGCGTGGATGTTCGCATTACCTACGATCATCGCGTCCTGGATGGTGCGACCATCGCCCGCGCGCTCGCCGAGTTGGAGCGCGTTCTGACACACGAAATCCTCGCCGAGTTACGCTATCTGCCGACCGCGTCCGCCGCCTGAAGCAGGCGGCAGACGCTTCTCAATGACCAGCGAATAATTGCATGGCTTGCGCTTCAGGCTTCGACTACAATCAACCCATCTTGACAATGACTGTCCTTGTTATCGCATTCTTCTGCTCGGAGCCGTCGCCATGCCGATCACCGCCGCCGCTGATTTGATCGATGCCCTGCGCGAGTATCGCATCCTCGACGCGGCCCAACTGGATAAGATCACTCGCGCCATGAAAGGGCGTTCTCCCGATCCGCGTGCCGTGGCTCGCGAGCTACTCAAGAACAACTGGATCACCGCTTTTCAGGCCAATCAATTGCTCCAAGGACACGGCGCGGAATTGGTGTTAGGCCCGTATCTTTTGCTGGATCGGCTGGGCGAAGGGGGCATGGGGCAGGTTTTCAAGGCCCGTCATCAACTCATGAACCGGATCGTGGCGATCAAGGTCATCCGCAAGGAACGGTTGGCTCATCCCGACGCCGTCGAACGCTTCCACCGCGAAATCCGCATGGCCGCCCAGCTGGATCATCCGAATCTCGTTCGCGCGCACGATGCCTCACAAGTCGGCGATACGCACTTCCTGGTCATGGAATACGCGGAGGGAAGCGATCTCTTTCAACTCGTCCGCAAGTCCGGTCCTCTGCCGGTGGGACAAGCGTGTTCCTACATCCGTCAAGCGGCCCTGGGGCTTCAGCACGCTTCCGAGCGCGGCCTGGTCCACCGCGACATCAAGCCTTCCAATCTCCAGGTGACTGCTCAGGGGAGGACGGTCAAGGTTCTCGATATGGGGCTGGCGCGGTCGCAAACACCCGATGGGAGCGAACAGGGACGCCCCGAACTGACGCAGGCATGCACGATCATGGGCACGCCGGATTACATCGCGCCGGAGCAGATTGCCGACCCGCGTTGCGTGGATGTGCGGGCGGATATTTACAGTCTCGGCTGTACTTTCTACTTCATGTTGGCGGGCCGGCCGCCGTTCCCGACCACCGCCTGGGAAGAAAAGTTGGTTTGTCATCGCAAGGTCGAAGCCCAAGCGATCGAGCAGATTCGTGCCGATGTGCCGGCTGGTGTCGGCGCGGTCCTGCGTAAAATGATGGCCAAGCGGCCCGCGGATCGTTATGCGGCTCCGGCGGCCGTTGCCGATGCACTGACTTCCTTCAGCGGCATGAGCGTTCCGGCCTTGATACCAATGCCGGTCACGGTTGCGGTAGAGACTCCGGCAGGCGGACAGGAGTCGGGCTGGACGCTGGGACCGAATTCCACCCTCGACCCCGCGCTCGGCGTGACGAACCCAGGATACTCACCTACACCGCCATTGGGAGCGACGATGCTTATCCCTGGACAACACTCCGGACAACACTCCGCACCACCGACGGCGAGGAGCCACAAGTGGGTTTGGCTCGGCCTGATGGGATGTGGCGGAGCGGTTATGAGCTTGACCATCCTGTTGCTGATTCTGTTCTGGCCCAAGAGTGGCGAGACGAACAAGAAGGGCAACGAGCAGCGGGCGGAAGTTACCAAGGACAGCGCCGACGGCAACGACAAGAACACGCTGAAGGAACCGCCCTCGAACTTGCCGCGGATTCTCGTCGATGAGGATTTCCGCGCGCCTTACGAGAAAAAGCTGACGATTCCCGAGAATTGGGAAGAGGGCGAGGCGTTCCGAGTCATCAAGGATAATGAAAAACACGCCCTGGAAGTCGGCAAGCCGACCGGTCTCCACTTCGTGAAGTTGCCGCCCGTGACGCTGAACGGCGACTTCTACATTGAGGGGATTTACGCGCTGATTCTTCACACTCACAAGCTGACGATTTCGCTGGAGAGTCGCCAGAAAAGCGCCCTCTTGACAGTTGTCTTCGATTGGGACGGCAAAGTTCTTATCGACAACGATGCCCGGCTTGCGCCGGCGGATTATGTGCATCTCAAGCCCACGCATTTTCTTCTGAGACGCGAAGGGAAGCGATTGCGCGTTTTTCTCGACAAGGCACCCGTGGCGGATAAGGCCTTGGATGATATTGCCGACTATGACACCGTCCGTCTCGGCCTAACCGCTGGTGCTGGATTCCGCAATCGTACTGCCCGCTTGTACGGCATAAAAGTTGGTACTCTGAGCGAGGGAGGACAGGTTCCCCCATCGAACATGAAGGTTCCCGATGTGGGCGGCCCCAGGCGAGGGAAGAAGAAATAAAGTAATCCACATTGATCGCGGGCGGACAGGTCGCGTCCGCGATTTTTCCAGAAACTATCCGAACCAGCAGCCTATCGCCATGCTCACCTATCCCGCCCTGCTCGACCTCACGACGAAGAAACTCCACCCCGTCGGCGGTTCCGAGTCGTTCCTCGTCGGCCGCAACGAAACCGCCGATGTGTGCGTCTTCGATCCGACCTGCTCGCGCCATCACTTTCGCATCGTTCGCCGCGAGGGTCGGCATCATATCGAACCGTTGAACTCCACGAACCCGACTTTTCACAATGGCCAGCCCGTGACGAAGTCCGAGACGATCGATCACGGCGCGCTTCTTCAAGCAGGGCAGACACGCTTTCAATTCCTCATCCGTCCACCGGCTGAAGGGACGATGAACAAGACCGCGAACGCGGCTCCGCCTCTGCTGGCACCGCAGACCATCGTAGGCGTGTTAGCGCCGGCCGGCGATGCTGTCCTTGAAAATGAGGTTTTTCCGCTGAAAGGCGCGATGCTCATTGGCCGCGAGCAAGGCCGAGTTCAAGTTTATCTGCCGCATCCGCAAGTCTCGCGTTGCCACGCTTCCCTCACGCTTCAAGGAGCAACGGCGGTCCTCGCCGATCTCAATAGCGCCAACGGCACCTTTGTCAACGGTTCACGCATCAAGGGCGATACCCCTCTCCAACCCGGCGACGAACTCGACATCGGCCCGTATGCCTTGCGGTTCACCGGAACCGCGCTCATCCCTCGGCCACGCTCCGACAACGTCGAACTGGTCGCGCGGAATGTCAAGCGAATCGTCAAGAATCGCGAGACGGGACAACCGCTGGCTCTGCTCGATGACGTTACGCTTGTCATTCGGCCGCGCGAGTTCGTGTGTCTGCTTGGGCCAAGCGGCTCGGGCAAATCGACGCTTCTGTCGGCCCTGAGCGGCCGAACCACTCCCGACGAGGGAGCCGTGCTGCTCAACGGCAAGGATTTACACGCCAACTTCGAGGCGCTCAAGCAAGACATCGCCGTCGTGCCGCAGAAGGATGTGCTGCACGAATCGCTTTCTGTCGGACAAGCTCTGTGGTATACGGCCAGGCTGCGTCTGCCGCCGGACACCAGTCCCGCCGAAATGGAGGCGTCGCTCGGCGAAATGCTCGACACCGTCGGCCTGACGCCGCGCCGCGCTACCGTCATTCGCCATCTGAGCGGCGGCCAGATCAAGCGTGCCAGCCTCGCCAATGAGATTTTGTGCAAGCCGAGTCTGCTCTTCCTCGACGAAGTCACGAGCGGGCTGGACGAGCAAACCGACCGCGAGGTCATGAACCTGTTCCGCTCGCTGGCCGATGCCGGCAAGACGGTCGTGTGCATCACGCACAGTCTCGCCAACGTCGAGCGGACCTGTCATCTCGTTGTCATTCTCACGGCGGGAGGCAAACTCGCCTTTGTCGGCAAACCGGCCGAGGCGCTGGGCTATTTCGCCATCGACCGCCTGGGAGATGTCTACGACCGGCTCGCCGAACGGCCGGCCGAACATTGGCAACAGAGTTTTCGCAACAGTCCCTTGTGGAAGCGCTATATCGCCGACCGTTTGCCTGCCGAAGTGGAGCGAAAATCGTCGGCGGATGGCGCACCGGCGCGGCTCGTTCGCGGCGGATCACGGCTGTTCCCGCGTCAGACGGCCTTGCTGACACGCCGCTATATCGCGATCCAATTGGGCGATTATCCCTCGCTCCTAGCGATGGCGGGTCAGGCGCTCGTGGTCGCGGTGCTGCTCGGCTTGCTGTTTGGCAACCTCGACGCATTGAAGGATGTATTTGAACACGCGCGGCGTTCGGTCAATCTGATGTTCCTGCTGGCCGTGTCGAGTTTCTGGTTCGGCTGCAACAACGCGGCCAAGGAGATTGTCAAGGAACGCACCATCTACACGCGCGAACGCGACTTCAATCTCCTTGTCGCCAGTTATTACACCTCGAAATTACTGCTGTTGACCGCGTTCAGCTGGCTGCAAACGGTACTGCTGTTTGCAATCGTGCGCATCTGGTGTGAGCCGCCCGGCTCATTCGCCGGCGAATTGACGGTGCTGCTGGCGCTGGCATTGGCCGGCGTGACGCTGGGGCTGGCGATCTCCGCCTGCGCGCCGACGGAAGAAATGGCGATCACACTGATTCCGATGGTTGTTATCCCACAAATCATTCTGGCGGGTTTGATCGCGCCGCTGTCGGGATTGAGCAAGGTATTGGCCGTGATGGGCGTTTCGACGTACTGGGGCAAACGCGGTTTGGATGCCTGCTTGCCGGCGAAGGTGGCTCAGGCCATGCCGGGACTGGAACAACATTCAATAGGCGTCGCGGTGTTGGTATTGCTGACCCATGCCCTCGTGTGCATCGCGCTGGCGCTGGCGGTGCTGCATTGGCAAAACCGTCGCCGGCGCGGTTTGGCACGAACACCATGAATGGCCAGCCCGCAGCGCCAGCAAGGGATCGTCCCTTGCTGGCGCTGCGGGCTGGCAAAAAGCTCGTGCCGCTAATAGCGACGGACGGCGAAGGGGCGGCCACGCAGCGATTGCTTGCGCACTTCCTTACCGGCACGATCGATCTCGATCACATAGCGTCCCTCGAACGAAGCGGCCAGCGTGTGTCCATTGGGCAGACGGGTGGCGAATACCGCCGAGGGAACACTGCATTGCCAGTGAATCTTGCCCGCAGTGTCGATCTCGATGACACGATTGGCGCCGCCGAGCGCCAACAGGTAACGGCCATTCGGCAGCGGTTCGACGCTGGCCCAGTGCTTCGCGCCCTTGGCGTGATCGGCGGGACGAATCGAGCGAATCTCACGCTTCCCGGCCGCGTCCAACTCCACAACCAGCCCGCTTCCCGTGATGAATACGATGTGGCCATTGGGCAGCGTGACGGCGTGCCGAAAGCCGGTGCGCTGGGTGTGCGTGAAGACTCGCTGTTGCTCGCGGTCCACTTCATACAGTTCGCTGAACGTGGCTACCAACGTGTTGCCGTTGGGCAGACGCTGACAGGCGATGGGGTTGCCTGAAGCGCGATGCTGCCAGAGAATCTTGCCCTGATGATCGCGTTCCGTCACGCGGTTGGCGTTGCGCTCGGCGATGAGGACGCGGCCGCCGGGCAGAACCTGGACATCGTTTGGTCCTTCGAGTCGCGCGATTTCCCAGCGCCGCTCACCGCCTCGCCCCCATTCCCAGACTCGACCGCCCTGCTCGCTGCTGTCGTATTCGCAAACCACGGTTCGACCGTGCGGAGGTTCCTGGCGTTTCAACGGCGTGAGGTCCACACGATCGCCCTGCGTGCGCCACCACGTAACCCAAGCAGTTCGACAGGCTCGGCGTGCGGGTACGTCCTCATTGCTCAACGCGGTCGCCGGTCCCTGGTCCTTGGCGATCTGATAAAGCAGCGTCTCTGCCTGGCAAGCGAGCGGAAAGGGCGCATCGGTGACAAGGGCGATCAACACCGGGACCGCTTTCTTTTCGCCGGAGCGCACGAGGGCGGCGGCCGCCTCATAGCGGACGCGCGAATCGGTATCCGTCAACAGCGGGGTCAGGCGACGACCCAAATCGGACGTGGCCATTCGCCCCAAAACGTGAGCGGCGGCGACACGACGGATGGCCCATTTGTCGGTCAGCGCGGCCAACAGATCCGGGTCGGGCCGATCCTCGCGCGTGCTTATCGCGAAGAGAGCGTCGAACCATACCTCTTCAAGCGTGTCGTCGAGCGCGGGGAGAGACGCCAGCAAGCCGGCGGTGGCACCGGGCGGATGGCGATCCTTCACGACTTCCGCGGCAGCGGTCAGTAAGGAGGGAATCGGGCTGAAAGGCATGTCCGCGATACAGCGCCGGGCGCGCCGGGCGATCTCCGGATCGGAATCCGTCAGCGCCGAACGCAGGTACGGCAAGGCGGCACGGCCAACGCCCACGAGAGTACGACTGGCCTTCTCGCGTTCGTGGTAATCCGAAGAGCCGAGCAGGCGCACGGTCCTGCCCAGATTTTCCATGTCGTCTTCCGATAGCGTATGGGTACGGATGAAGGCCAGGGCAGCGGGGCCGTCCGTGGCGACTCCCGCAGCACGCAGGGTGCGCTCCGCGTGAGCGATTTCGGGATCTTGCGCCGGAGATTCTCCGAAGGCGGTCGCGAGGAAGCTCAGCAGGAGGATGGCTGGCGAGAACAGGGTGACAGCATGACACCGCACAATCCCCCTCATCTGCCTGCCTCCCTGTCCAAATTCCAGATCATACGGTGGGAGGTTCCACTTCCACCAGTGCCGTCAGCGCAGCCTTGGCGACGGCTTCCGGTAGCGACGCTGCTTCCAGACTCGCCAATTGCTTGGAAACCGCATTGCCCTTGAGGACGTGGAGAATGCGGCAACGGCAGCGATTCGCGTGTACCTGCAATTCCACATAATAACCCAAACGGGTCAGGGATTCGATAAGCTGCTGCGCGCCTACCCAGGTGGTCGAAATCCCTGGCGAATACAGTTTATGGTTCAGCCGGGCGAACGCCCGGCTGACCTGCTCATCCAGGGCCGGCCCCGCGCTCATGGTTTGGATCATGCCAGCCAAAGCGGGTGTCGAGTCCGCCGTGGTGCGCGAGGTCGTCCGAGCCTCTCGCGAATTCGCTCCGCGCTTTCGAGGGTTGGTGTTCATCAAACGAATCCCCTCGTAGTGATGGGTTCCTCATCTCCGCCGTGACGGGATGCGGCTTTTCCTCGCCAGCCCGCAGCGCCAGCAAGGGAAGGATTTCCCTTGCTGGCGCTGCGGGTTGGTAGGGTTTTCCGCCTCGCCCTGTCTCGTGAACGTATTTTCGCCTGTTTGGGCCAGTTCCGTCAAGGCAACCCGCAGACGAGAGGTATGCAGCGAGACGCGCTAAGCCGCAAGTGGCTCGAATCAGGTGTTTTTGAACAGCGCCTTGACGACTTTGCCACCATTGATGGTCGGGCGTTCGTCGCGGCCATCGTGGAACAAGGTCAGCCGGTGATGATCGACACCCAGACAATGAAGAATGGTCGCGTGCAAATCGTGGACGTGAACGCGGTTCTCGACCGCATACAAACCGATGTCGTCGGTGGTGCCGTGCGTGATGCCGCCTTTGATGCCGCCGCCGGCCAGCCAAACGGTAAAGCCAAACGGATTATGATCGCGTCCGGCACCGCTCTCGCTCATCGGTGTGCGGCCGAACTCGCCACCCCAGACAACGAGCGTGCTGTCGAGCAAACCACGCCGTTTGAGATCTTTCAAGAGGCCGGCAATCGGCTTATCGCTTTCACGACAATAGCGTGCGTGATTGGTTTCGACATTGCCGTGGGCGTCCCATTTGCTGCCGGAACCGCAATAAAGCTGCACGAAACGTACCCCGCGCTCGACGAGACGACGAGCAAGCAGGCAATTACGGCCCAGGCGTTCCGTCGTCTTTACGTCCAGACCATAGAGCCGGTGCGTCTCTTCCGTCTCACGCGACAGATCGATGGACTCGGGCGCGGCGGCCTGCATGCGATAAGCCAGTTCATAGGAGGCGATGCGCGCTTCCAGGTCGTGATCTTCGCCGCGCTCGGCGAGATGACGGCGATTCAAGTCCTGCACGAAATCGAGCTTGCCGCGCTGAGCCGTCCCGCTCTCGGAAAGCGGCGGCCGCAAGTGCAGAACCGGCGTCTTGCCATCGCGGAAGCGCGTGCCCTGGTAGGTGGCCGGCATGAAGCCGGTGGACCAGTTGCGCGCCCCGCCCGGCGGATCTTCGGGGTAATCGAGCAACACGACGTAGCCCGGCAGGTTTTCGCTGGCGCTGCCGAGTCCATACAGCGCCCACGAACCGAGACAGGGCCGACCGCCCAGAACGCTGCCGGTGTTCATCTGGCAGACGCTGCCGACGTGATTGAGACCATCGGCCCAACAACTGCGAATCACCGCCAGATCATCGGCGCAGGTGGCGATTTCGGGATACCAGTCGCTGACCCACAGGCCGGATTGCCCATGCTGCTTGAAGTGTCGCTTCGACCCCAGCAGCGGGGTGTAAGCCGTGCGACCCATCGCCGTCACCGGACGCTTGAAGGAACCCGGCAGAGGCTTCCCGTCCAGCTTGGTCAGGGTCGGTTTCGGATCGAAAAGATCGAGATGACTAGGCCCGCCATCGAGAAAACACCAGATAACACTCCGCGCCGGGGCGGGCGCGTGCGGCCGGCGAGCCATCAGAGGATTCGCCAGATTAGGAGTTGCTTTCTCCGCGCCGTGGGCGTCTCGTTCGAGCAAATCCAGCAGTGCGAGAAGTCCCAGACCGCCGCCGGCGCGCGCCAGAAAATCGCGCCGAGAATGAGCGCGTTCGCGGTGGGGAGGGGCGGCCAGGATGGGGAGAGACGGATTCATGCTTTCCACATTCGTTCAAGTGTTCAATCGACGAACAGAAATTCATTGGTGTTCAGCAGGGCGTGACAGAAATCGACGATGGCGGCGGCGCGAACATCGGTATGGTTTCGTGGTCCCGCGCGCGAAAGCAATGCTTCGGTCTGCGTATTCAGGAATCGCCGTCCAAGTTGCACTTCTTCCGAACTCGGCAGCCGTCCCCAGGAAAGACGGTAAGCCTGAGCGATCAATTCCGTCTCGTCCGCCTCGAAATGATCGCGCAAGCGCGCGGCGAGCTGGCGAGCGCGATCGAGCGCGAAATCGCCGTTGAGCAGCAGCAAGGCTTGAGGGGCCGTGGTCGTCGTCAGCCGGCGCGCACAACTGTTGTGCATGTCCGGCATATCGAAAGCGTCGAACAGCGGATAGCGCATGTTGCGTTTGGCGAGGACGTAGATCGAGCGACGATTCTGGTCTTCAGGGCGAGGATCGGGTTTCCAGGCGTATTTGCTAATGTTAGGTGGCAACGGCGGTTGGGCGCTGCGGCCAAGCATGCGCAGGTTCAATTCGCCGGACAGAGCGAGCATGGCATCGCGCAGCGCCTCGCCCTCAAGACGGCGTCTTCGCGCGTGCCAAAGGAGATGATTGTCCCGATCGACCGTCACAGCCTGGTGATGTTTCGGGCTGGACTCCCCGCGCGAATCCTGACGGTAGGCAGCCGACATCACCATTAGCCGGTGCATGTGCTTGAGACTCCAGCCCTGCTCGACAAACTCGACCGCGAGCCAATCGAGCAATTCCGGGTGCGTCGCCACATCGCCCATGATGCCGAAATCGCTGGACGTGCCGACAATGCCGGCACCAAAGTGATGTTGCCACAGACGATTGACGAGGACGCGCGCCGTCAGCGGATTGTCCTTGCGTGTCAGCCAGCGCGCGAGAGCGGAACGCCGACCCGTCGATTTTCGCTCCGGAATCGGTTGGATGTTCGGTGTGGAATCATCGAGAAAATGCGGAAAACCGGGTTGAAGCAGCTCGCGTGGCTTGCGCCAATCGCCGCCGGCAAGGAGATGCGTCGGCGGGCTGTCCAGGGCAACATCGGTGACGGCCATAGCCGGCGGTAACGGCTCAGGGCGAGCGGGCTGAAGCGCGGATAGTTTTCGTTGCAGTTCCTGGTAATGTTTCTTCTTGTCCGCAGGCAGACGAGCGAGGACCGTCTTTTCCGGGGTCTTCAGTTGCTTCTCGGCGAGAAGGGCGATTTGTCGTTGATACGGCGTGCGTTTCTCGTCCGCCATCAGGACCGCTTGCTGAATCTCGGAGCGGAACTTGCCCAGAGCGAACGTGCGCTGTTTCTTTCGTTCGCCGGCGACCAATTGTTCCATCTCGGCCCGGATATCGCGGCTGGCTGCCTCCCAGGCAGCGAGGCGGCGCTGGTATTCGCTCCGCGCGGCGCTCGTCGCGGCCGGCACATCGTCGCGCGGCTGCATGGGCGCGAAAAACGCTTGCAAGCGGAAGTAGTCGCTTTGCAAGATGGGATCGAATTTGTGATCGTGACAGCGTGCGCAGCCGAACGTCAGGCCGAGGAAAACCTGTCCGGTTACATCCGTCACGTCATCGAGGATTTCCTGGCGGCGCTGTTCGAGATTGGCCGCATTGTATTCATCAGGCCACAACCGCAGAAAACCCGTGGCAATCAGGGCATTGGGGTTGTCCGGCTCCAATTCATCGCCGGCGAGTTGCTGGCGGAGAAAGCGATCGTAAGGCAGATCGGCGTTGAATGACTGAATGACATAATCGCGATAGCGGTGAGCCTGAGGGCGCAGGTCGTCGGCCTTGAAGCCATCGGTCTCGGCGTAGCGCACGAGGTCGAGCCAGTGCTGCGCCCAGCGTTCGCCGTAGCGCGGCGAGGCGAGCAGACGATCGACCACCTTGCGATAGCTGTTCGCGGAGGTGTCGCGGAGGAAGGCATCTTGTTCGGCGAGCGTGGGAGGCAAGCCGGTCAAATCGAAGGTGACGCGGCGCAGCAAACGTAACTTGTCGGCCTGCGGCGTGGGAGCCAGTCCTTCCGCCTCCAGACGCGCGCGGATGAATGCATCAATGGGATTGACGATCCAGCCTTTGTCCTTGACGGGAGGAACGGCAGGGCGTTGGGGGGGCTGAAAAAAGGCGGAGGTATCCGCGGGCCGGCTCGGTTTGCCAGCTTGTGCGGGAATAACCAGCCAAAAGACGATCAATCCCACGAACACGGGTAGCAGGCATGCGCGGCGCATGGTCTGAATTCCTCGAAACTTCCTTGAACCCGTGGGCTGATTTGATCGTAACGTCCCACTACGGTGGGGGCAAGAATTATTCCACAATTCTCCAGCGATGCCAGGACCATAACGTGGTGCATCGCTTCGTTGCGGAATAGGTTGGCACGGTTGAGCCTGCTTTCGTTCCTGTTAGACGGTTATCACTTACTGAGTCCCGCATTGAAAATGCCACTGTGTGGCGAGCGGGGTTGCGTAAGCGCCCCGAGTGCTTCTCTCGGGGCGCTTACGCAACCCCGCTCGCCAGGGACTTTTGCTACGCTGGACTCA
>Ga0134126_10000575_pt1 | contig 46777 bp, 41 predicted proteins | sample KB31752_FD_96881 | JGI IMG/M metagenome (GOLD analysis project Ga0134126, IMG submission 96881) | Terrestrial soil microbial communities with excess Nitrogen fertilizer from Kellogg Biological Station, Michigan, USA - KB3-175-2 | ecosystem: Environmental > Terrestrial > Soil > Unclassified ...
CCAAATCATAATGTTATAAAAAATGAGGCGCTACATTTATATAGTAAATTTAAATTTTTTATGCCATGATATGTTGAGTGCTTGATATATCTTAATAAGCTCTAAAGGCGGATCTTCCAATAACTCAAATGAATGGTTATTCGAATCTTGTATTTTAACTTTACGCATTCTCTCCAGCATCAAATGCATCTGCTCAAACGTAATAGATACACCCTTGCATTTAAGCGTGTATTCAACATGTCGAATAAGAGCAAGCGCAGCATAGCATATTGCAAAGTGTGCACGTATTCTGCGTGGTGTATAGTGGAATACCGGCCTAATGTCTAAATTAGTTTTTGCAATTCTAAAAGTCTGTTCAATTTGCCACAGCCCTCTGTAGGACGTTAGAATTTCTTTCGCATCTGGATTGTTGATATTTGTGCGGAAAGCAAAATACCCATCATATTGCGCTTCTTTTTCAAACTTATTATAATCAATTTCTAGCTTACAATCTTTGGTAAGCGTTATATATGGCTTTCTTAACCTACTGGTTAATTTACTTTTAGCTGAGCTTGCTAAATGTTTATTAATTTTTTCTAAATCAGACTCTCTGTCATGATAATCTTTGCGTGCACGCTTTGAGCTGTAATAAGCAATTAGCGTATCCTCTGAGCAAACAATTGTTTTTGATTTTATACAATCAATCTCTCCTGTATTACTATTGCAGCTATCATATAGAGTTGTATAACCATTATTATTTAGTATTTGACTTTGCAATTGTTTGGATGAATTTTTGATCCTTGCGGATATTATGTACTTAATACCCAGATTATTTAGCTCTGTTAGATTAACCTTATTCATTAGTGCCGCATCAGCAACAATTACTACATTATTAATTTTATAATTTTGTTTTAATTTATTAATAACTGGTATTAGGGTATGCCCCTCAAATGTACAACCAACAAACTCTTCATAATCAATTGGTAAACCTTCTTTGGTTACTATTGCGGATAACACTATTTGTACATGCTGATGCTTACCATCTTTTGAGAATCCGAAATCTCTAAGCTCATCTTGAGAATTAGTTTCAAAGTGTATCGTGGTTAGATCGTAGAATAAAATATCTACCGATTGCTTGTGATGTTCCAGCAATTTCACAGTATGATGGTAGGCTTGTTTCTTCATATCCATAATTACTGATTTGTTTAATTTATCCATTAGCTTATAAATATTATTAACGTTAAATTCTAAGCCATAATTTGGAGCAATAATTGATGTTCTTCTTTTACTGCATGGGTTTGCAATGCGCATTATCACCAAATCACGCAGTTTATTCAGAATATCTTCTTTTAAATTTAATGAAGTAAAAATGTTGGTAAATGCGGCGCCATATACATCAGCATAACCTACATTATATGAGAAACAGGAGTTAATGTCAGCATCACCATTGATTTTAAGGGTTTTTACCTGTGGAGAAATTGCCAATAATTTTTGCTTATATGCTTCAGCTTCACGTAGCAATCCTTTTAACTCTTTCTCATCTGTGGTTGCGCCAAAACTCTTTAGCGCTTTTGAAATTGGATGTTTCTTGCCTTGAGTTCTTTCACCTACACATAAAACAACAGAGTAGGAGCCGCTTTGATTTTTCTTTTTTCTAATATACATAATGCATTATTGTAACATACATTAATATTAAGACGCAACAGGGCGCTACATATTTTTATAGCAAAAAACCGCACTTCTATTGTGCGGCAAGCAATCTTTATTTTTAAATTATTAAATGTTTACGAAGTCAAGAAGTTATTATACAACATAAATGATGGAGAGTAGTAATTTAATTTTGGACTAAATATTATGGTGTTAAATTTTACGGTGTAAATATTGTATCTACGCAAGAATGGCAAGGATAGATTGCCCCGCTGCGCTCGCAATGACGAGAAACCATGACGGAATCATCCGCTCGCGACTGAACTCAAGATATAAGGAATATAGGCACCCCCACCCCGTCAGGCTATGCCTGCCACCCCTCCAGAGGGGAATTGTTCATTGCAATTTATTCAGGAGATAGCGCATACAGAGGGTAGCCAGCCATGACAAAGCATGAGAAATTAAATTACATTTTGGGCATTAAAATATGTGGATTGGCTATATAACTTTGATTTCATTAGAGTTTACCAGACTTGGTAACATTACAAGGTGTAAAAGCAGGTGTATTTTTGTAAAAACGATGGGATTAAATAATGTCGCTATTATTTTCCGTGTGTTTTGCCTGTAACAAATGCAACGGCAACTCCTACTACAGTACTACATATTATACTTGCCCCAGCCCAATCATGACCAGCAAGAACTAAATAACCACCAAAGATGGTAATAACCGAACATATCATACCACCAACGCATATGCCCGTCATCTTTTCTCTATGATTGCTTTTAATTACATTTTGATTCGATGCGAGGATTTGCTGGTTTGACTCATGGGTTTTACTGTCATTTATAAATCTGTTTTGCTGTTCCTTCTCTGCTTGAGCTAAGATACGCTCGGCTGCACCTGGTAAAATCTTTTCATAGTTGGCAAACTCTTGGGAAATAGGTAGCGGACTTGAATAGTTTACACCTACCATTAATTGGCTAGGCTTATTATTTAAGGTTGTGGGATTTTTTAAATTCATTCATGGACTTTCTAATATCATTCCCAATGTTTTGCCAGTCTTGTGCTAAATGTTTGGCATCATCTTGAGAGTCTGAAGTAATCGGCTGTATCTGTTGAAGTTGAGGCGCATTCACCGTAGGAAAGATATCAAACACACTACCCACACCATCTATAATATTTATAATATTTTTCATAGTTTTACTCCGATTGCTATAGTATCCGCTTAAATTGTTGTGAACGTTCACACTCACCCAGCATATAAAATAAAGATTGACCAGTTTTAGCAAAACAATCATGAAGTCGCTCATGAAACGGTGATTTATTTAAATACTCAGTGTAATCAACATCTTTATATATGAAGAACAAAGACAAAAAAGATTTTATAACATTCATTGCAACTACCTATTGAGCGAAAATATATTTATTTGGTATATATGCGTATTATAACTTATTCCTCATGAACTCTTGCAAGAATTTGATCAATATTAAAGAAAGGTAATATCCACATACAGGCATAAAAGAAGATGCCAGATAACAGGTAGGAGCAGTGGCAAGACCACAAATCAACGTTTCATAAACCTATCGCGGGCTCTATCAAATAACCATCAAATAAAAAAACCATTACATATCAACAGCTTGTATTTTATCATTTTGCATCTTACTAATAATCATCAAATAAGGGCTATAATTCATTAATATCAACAGATATAGCCTTATCCCATTCTTTGCTAACTCGTTCATTAACCATTTTAGCTAATCTCATGTCCTCAAGATAATCGGCAAGTACAGACATAAATTTTTCTGGTATTAAGTCTGCTTTCATACTATCTCTTTTAGATTTTTAATTGTTGTTTTCGTTTCTTTTTGTATAATTGGTAATGCGTATAAATTTATTATGTTTACTTTTGTGTTATATGCATTTATACAACCTTGTACAGCACTTTGTATCGTATTATACTTACACATATACGCTATGTCTATTTTTTGAGCTAATGAATTGGCTAAATCGCTTGAGTTTGCCAAAGTTGACCTATTCATAACTAATTTATCTTTTACATATGTACTAAATGTCATCCCTTCAGATAGGGTGGGAACATAATAAATTTGCTCATCTTTTAAAAGTAGCGCTCCTCCGTAACCAACTGTAGTGTATTCATCATTTTTTTGTAGTGAACATAAAGTTTTTATATCAATTATTTTAATCGTAGTCTCATGATCTTCGCTGAACTCAGTGTACTTGATAGACTGATTGTTTTTATAACGTTTGCACGTTCTATAAAAAAACGCCTCATCTGCAGCCGTGCTAATCCTAATACTTTTCTGTTTCATCTCTTTTTCACTTAATATCTTACCGTGATAAATGTTTTGGGATTTATATTTGATATACAGTAATATACCATTGCTATTAGGAAGTATGCGATGATTTATATTATTTATATCCCAATAATTTTTTTCATCTCCAGCGTCATCACCAGATAAAATCCAGTTTGCTGGCTTTTGAGCTATGGTCACACTAAAACCTATAACAGGAACTAGAGTAATTAGTAATAAAAATAAATATTTTTTGAGCACAATATTAACACCTTTAATAAGTTTGAATCATTTATTATAAATACATAGATAAAATAGTGTAGAACATCTATTAGGTATCTTATTCGCAATTATTAGGGGGTGGCGTATGTTCCAGCCCATAACCGATCTGATCTCTAAGTTTGAATGCATAACACGATGTACCATCATAGCCATTGTCAATACAACTGCGGTATCGGGTATTGAGAAATTTATTTTTAGTGCTCTCATAATTTTTATACAGAGGAGAGTTGATATAATCAGAATTGCATTTTTTTATTCGAGCCTGTTTTTCTTTTTTTAGTTTTACCTTTTGCCCCGCTTTATAAGATTCTTTAAGGCGGTCTTGTTCAAATTTATAATTAACTTCTTTGATTTTATCGTCAATATCTGCTACAGCATCACTAATATCGTCCGTATTTTTAAAATATTGAAGCGTATATTTGCCACCATCTTTTTCTAGCGAAGGATTTTCTTCTTTTGAACAATTGTTAAGCTCACATAAGGTGTTAGCCCATTTATGCTGGTTCATATAATATGTACGCCCTTGCAGACAATCATTAATTTGAGCCACTAAGGTACTATCCATAACTCGGCTAAGTATATTAGACTCAATAACATGGCAATAATTTCCAGCCGCGGTTAATAATTCATTATTATTTGTAGCATAAGCACAATTTCCGAATAATAATATTATGGTTAGTTTCTTCATAAATTTTCCTTCTAAATATTATCACAGTACGATAATTAGAAAAATTTGCATCCTGTTGAGAGCGGTTTGGGGACTATAAAAAAATCTCACCCTTAAGAATAGGTCGCTCTGTTACTATTAAATCAGCGGCACATCCAAGCTCTATAGGCAAACTATTGATTACCAGTGACAAATATGTTTTTATCTCTTTTAAGTATTGAGCATCCAAGATTATACCCCAACCATAATTATTTAGTGTTTCTACTAATTTATTAAATCGTGTGGTAATTTCAGTAATACCAATACAAACCTGATATATCACTTTGTTTGGCTTTACATTTACTTCATAATCTAATAAAACAAAAGTTTTGTTTATACTCTTAATGTGTAACTTACGTGTTACTACAATATAGTCGCATAGTTTCTGAGTGATCGGTTGCCTAGCACCGCCAAAAAAACCACCAGGCATAGAAAACCCATTAGTTGTTTTATATAACCCGGATTTCTTACCTTTTTGTAACTTAAAATCTTTTAAAGTTAATTGCATTTTAAAAACCAGTCATTAATTTATATATACATCCAATTAAATCTACTTATTATAAGTCAAAATTAATATATTGCTAAACAAATACCATAACAAACAAAAAGCCTATATTACTCCAAATTATTCTACTTATTTACTTGTTTATAGGTATATCAATGTATTTACTATTGTTTTTAGCTTCAAATATTTACTTATATAAGTAATCTTTTTTACTTGTACATTTTGCTTAAATTTAAAAATTACTTATTTTACTTGTAAATTACTTATTTTTTCTAATCTAATCCATTGGTATACCTATAAACAAGTAAATAAGTAGAATAAGTAATAAATTTTATGTATTTTTGTTTTAAAATACCCATTATATGAAAATGATATATAGAGCCTCCCTATTTCTCATTTTCAGCATTAACCAATTCATCAATTTTTTTCTTATCTAATCTTGGAACTTTCCTTTGTATATTATTAGAAAATTTTTGTTCTGGTTGATGTATTGGAGCACTGATAAATCCACCCTGTTCAAGTACGGTTTTAGCCAGTTTTGAATTTATTCCTTTTGGTATCCATAACCGTTCCTTAACTAGTGATGGCACTAGATACCAATTTACACCATCAACATCATAAAACCCTATGTACTGCGATGTTACTCTACTGTCTCGGGAGTTTGGTATAAAGCGTTGTGGATCGTTGATAGCCTGCGCCAATACACTTAATATTTGTTGCTTCTCTTTATTATTTTGATTATCATGATGCCATTGATTAAACAGTTCTGTAGTATAGTATTTTGGCTTAAATTCAGGTGGTAAAATTCCAGCTTCAATTGTCAAATCACCTGCTACACGCATTAACGCAAAATCTTTGGCTACTCTGCTCGCTTGTCCATGTAATTCTGTACAGGATTGAGTTAAATCAGTATAAGCTGCCTTAAATCGCTCCTTTACGTCAATTTTATTAATTTGAATATGCTCAATAAATGCTGCTACTGCTGTTCCATAATATTTAGCACAATTGTCATTTAACATATCTGCATGTATTTTATCCTTACAAACCTTTCCAATAATTGCAATATCAAGCATTCGTACAGATTCACCAGCTTTTAAATTTTTACCAAACTGCATGGCTAAATCTTCAATACTAGTCTCGCCACTTGACAGAATAACAGTACACCAAGTTTTAACTTTAGCTTGGCTTACACCATTACTTCGACTATTTGCTCTGGACTTACCCATGCCATCTACCAACATGTATATGCTATCCAGGGTGCTTTTAGCTGCTTCATTCACTTCATCAATAGCGCATAGTACATTATTAGAGTTGTACCCGATAAACTCCATGCCATTATGTGTAGCATTCCATTTGTGCATATATCCAGAAGGTCTGCCAAATATACTGCTGGCAACACGTAATGCAGTAGTTTTTCCTGTAGAACTTGAACCACTATAGTGTAAACCAAAACCAAAGCCAACAAAATCAACCAGCATACTGCTAAATCCAGCATACAGTGATATTTCTAAAATTTCAGAACCAGCACAAGGCATCGCTACATTTTGACGCCACTCTTCCAATGTTCCACATTGTTTAAACCGATCAGCATCTAAATTACCATAATAACGAACATCACCATTATTACCAATTACACGATCAGGTAAAACAAAGCTACCATTCAACCATCCAATTTGTTTAGTAGCTATAATATTCTTTTCAGGATTAAATTCACTTAAATATGTTTGTAATTGCTTTTGATAAGATAAATCCATTTTATACCCAGCATTAAGTAGTTTTTTACTTAATCCACGACTATCAACTAATTCACCACACTCAAGCATAAAATCAACCTTGCTATTATCATTGTTGGTAAACTCTAACAATAAACAGCATACGCCATCAAGAGTACTTTTACCAACTACATTAATATAATTCCCTATTCGTTTAAAATCTCCCTTTTCTTTATCATTCCTAGATTTTACCCAAACAAGTAAGCCTGTATCATAAAGTGTAAAATTTGAGCGCTCCAAAATAAGTTCATTCACTGATTTTTGTTGTATGCTTGTGCCTGTAGCCATTTGCTCTTGAATTTCTTCTGCAAGTTTTATTTTTCCTTTTAGTAACAGAATATCATTTGCATCAGTGCTTTTAGACTGATTTAATACTTCATTCATATTTAGTGTCCACTCGGAATAAAAATATTTATTGGTTTATCATGATATTTTGCTTTGATTTTATTGCATGTAGACACACCAACATTAAACGCTGCTCCATGATCGTTGTCAGCAATCAGGGTTATTGGTTTTGTGGGGTATTTACTCAATAAAACACATAATACCGATTCAATGTTGCCAACGTCAAAAGCAACAATACAACAATAATGTTTATTGTCAAAATACTCATTTAACGCAATATAAGTACTTACCATTGTTGCTAAGCCTTCCCCGATGAAGAGGTAATCACAATCAGTTATTGTCAATGGTTCTGCAATAATGGTATGAAAGTTACCTTTTTTAATGCTCCCTTTGGCAAATTTCTTACTACCATCCAGAGCAATTTTTTGATATCCCATTAATGACTGGTTGATATCTTGTATTGGTATTATCAGGTTACCAAATTGATCTACTCCTAGTTTGTTACTAATACTCATATCTAGCCACTCGGAGATACCTTTATTATCAATGTATGGATGGCTATTTACTAGTGGTGTTATATGTTTACTGTAATGGTATCGTAAAGTGGATAAATCATTAAGTCTGGCTAATTCGGCTTGCTTTTGGTATTCTTTAAAATTAGCTCGAATTTGATTTTTTTCTATTGAGCTTAATCGTTGTTTACTGCACCATTTAATAGTATTATTTTGTTTATGATCACCAAACACCGCATTTATAAAATTATTACTTTCATAAATACAATACCAGCCGTTTTTTGATCGTGGCTTATTACTTGTTGCACAACGAATTAACCGACCATTAGTTTTTAGATTGGATATATTAATTAATAGACCATATCCTTGCATATCGGAGATCAAATCATTAATTGTTTTCATACTTTGCCCTTAATATAGGGCAGACGTATAATTTCAGATAAGGTATAATGTTTCCTTAGCCTAAAAAAATAATACCCAGTAAATATAAATAGCTTGGTTTTATTGTAAATAAGTTGTAATAGGTTACTTGGCTGATAAGTAGTTGCTTTACCTGTCAGCTTTTTTATTTTGTCTTTTATCATTTTGGCTTCACCATTTGTGATTGTAGCCAATTAAGAATATCTTGTTTACTCCAAGCCAGTATCTTACCCAATAATTTATAAGGTCTAGGAAATAACCCAGAGCGTATATGCTTAAAAATTGTACTTTTTTGTAGCGTTGTTAAAGTCACTACTTCTTTTAACCGGATTAAGTCTATATTAGTTTGATTCACACTATTACCTTTCATAAAATCATACGCGCAGACATAATCTTACACAATAAATTTATGCTTGAATAGGTGGTACAGGGGGGATATACCCTTATTTTTTAATCCATTTCCTTATTTTTGTATAGGTATCATGCTGTGACAAAGTCATATTTTGTTTATGTATATAATCACTAAAAGACGTCCACGTATAATATTCTTGCTGTGTACCTTTAATACGCCCCAGGCTTGCACCAAACTTTTGGCATGCTCGAAAGTAGTGATTGATTAGCAAGTGTTTTATTATCCGTGAATATTTAGCACTAGGCTCTTGTGAGCTATATTCTTCAGCCTTTTCTTTTATATAATTTTCAACTTCTTTATTTGCTACTTGAGATAAATTACCATCATTAATAGCCATATCTTTTAATGTAAGCTCCAGTGCCGTAATAGCATCAATCTTTGCTATGTAAAGATAATTAAATGCTTCAGATATTAATTCATAATCCAACTCAAGACCTTTAGCTGCAATATAGCATAGATAAATTGCATTAACAGCATATTCTAGAGATATGCAACCATGTTGATCTAAATTATGCTCAATAAAACCAAGTGTGTCTAAACTACCAATACGACTAGTATGACGTATTAGCTGATCATCACGTATCCCAAAAACCATACTCACACTAGTCCCATCAGGTTTAGTAATTGAGGTAGACAAACTGCCAATAATATGATCAGCTTCTTTTACTATAAATGTTATTGGGGTATAATTTAGTGTTTTTATACTTTGATTGATAAATTGTTGTATATCTATTAAATCAGCTCTCATTGCATTTATTATCTGTTGCGAGTTATTTGCCTTAATGATAATGAAGCTGTTAAGATTCCTATCCCCTATATACTCCTGCTTATGTACCTCTTTGTTATTAATACGTTCTCTAATAAATTTACGCTTTAATTCTTTTCCCCTCTTATTATCAATCTTCTGCTGTTCAAGTTTGTTTATTTCATTTTCAAGAAAATCCCTGCCAAATAATTCCTGAATACTCTTATGTGGTAATGTTATGCAGTGTTCCATGCTTATATCTTTATAACGAACATTTATCTCATTAATTATGTTAGTGTGGCTTTCTTGATCACATTGCAAATCTCGAATAATTCCAAAACCATTAATTTCACACACTTTTACGACTCTTGCTTTATCATGCACCGCTAATACTTTGCAACCATATTTATTATTTGGCATAGCATTATCACCAGTATTATCATTAAACTCTTTTTCTGTTACTAAGTCTATTTTACAAATTGGACACCCAGAACACGCTTTTATATCTTCAATCATAATTTAAAACCCCTTACAAATAAATCAGTATACAAATCCTTTGTTATAAGGCAATAATTCGGGAGTAATTAATTTATCCAATTCATCTGCCCATTTTTGTAACATTTCCTTACGTTGAGTCAAATACTGACTGCGTTGATAAACTTGTTTTATGCCACCTTTACTATGGTTTAATGCCACTTCAATATAGTCTGAGGGGTAGCCCATTTCACCCAATAAAGTAGCGCCAGTCCTACGTAAATCATGTATAGTAAAATACGAAACCCGATCTTGACCAAACATTTCCTCATTAAATGGCTTTAGCACATAATTTAATGCTTCTGAACTGATCGGTGTATTCAAAAGTCTACCGATAAAAATATACTCGCCACCACAAGATAAAACCTTAAGCTTCTCAAACATCTTAATAGCCTGATCGGGAAGTGGTATTACCAATTGAGTGCCCATCTTACTTTGTTTTATGGTAAAGGTCTGAGCCTCAAAATTTATACTGTCCCAAGTTGCATGAACTAACTCTGTTTTTCTGGTAAGAATTAAAAGCGATAGATGAAGCGCAAATTTATTTTGTGTTTTGATCGGTGCAGAATAAAGCAAATTCAGAAAAGTGCTTATTTCCTTATAGCTCAAATGTCTGGTACGCGGTTTATCCCGATAGATATTTGATGTTTTAATTTTAGTCGCTGGGTTATATTCTATTATGCCAAGCTCTATTGCAAAATCTAGTAAAATCTTGATGTTTATTAAAATTAATCTGGCAACAGAAGCACAACCATTCTCAATTTTTGGCGCCAGTAGCTGCGTACGAATTATCTCATCGGTAATCATACCTACCTTCATGTTACCAATAATATTTAATATGCCACTTTGCACCGACGTTGTATAGTTACGACGACTCTTTTCATTGCGTCGGACCAAATGTAACCGATCTTTTACATATTGATCAAATAGTGCATTTAAGGTTATTTGCCTGGCTTGGTCTTGCCTTTTAACTAAATTAGGGTCAATTCCATTGGCTAACATTGCCCTAATCTCTAAAGCCTTTTTGCGAGCTTCATTAAGTGTAATATCCGGATAATCACCTATAACCACCCATGAGGCTTTATCTTGAGTACGTATCCGGTATTTAAATTTGCAACTGCCAATTTTAGTAACAATTAAATATAAATTGTTGCCGTCCACTAATTCGATCTGCCTTGACTGTGATTTACCTACCAGCTTGTCTATATCAGACTTATTTAACTTGTTTGCCATAAATTAACGACTCTTTACAATATAATAATAATTCTCAAATGAAATTATGTATTTTTAGATTGCCACACCATTGTTGCACAATGGTTCGCAATGACGACAGTGTAAAGTAATTCTAAGATTTGATATAATTTACACCCTATAAGATGGAAATTATACTATAAAGGACAAAATAAGGTGCATTTTTTACACCTTATTATAGACCATGCTGGATTATTGTAGAACATGAAAGCTGGATTAATGCTTGTAAAATAAAGCATCGTAGCACAAAATAGACTACTGTGGAATGCGACTACATTTTTGGCATTAAGTGTTTGAAGTTTTTCATCATCTTCATCATCCCACCACCGCCAAATTTCTTCATCATTCCGCTAATTTGATCATATTGCTTTAAGAGTTGATTCACTTCTTGCACACTAGTCCCACTACCCTCAGCTATGCGCCTTTTCCGTGATGCTTTAAGCACATCTGGCTTACGTCGCTCTACTTTGGTCATTGAATTAATAATTGCAACGTTTTTCTTGATCATTTTATCATTCACCATTTGCGGTGCTTTTTCTGCAATATGACTGGGTAATTTATCCAAAATAGAACTCATGCCACCCATATTATCCATTTGCTCAAATTGTGATTTAAAATCATCCAGATCAAACTTTTTGCCTTTTTTAACCTTATCCATTAACTTCCGGGCTTCAGCCTCATTAACCGAACCCTTGACATCATCAATCAAAGATAGGATATCTCCCATCCCCAATATACGTGAAGCTAATCTATCTGGATAAAATGGCTCTAAACCAGTAACTTTTTCAGATACACCAATAAACTTGATTGGCTTTCCAGTAATTTGCCGAATAGATAATGCAGCTCCACCACGTGAATCCCCATCCATCTTAGTCAAAATGATACCAGTTAACGCTAACGCATCATTAAAGGCCTTTGCTGTATTAACTGCATCCTGACCAAGCATGCTATCAGCAACAAATAACGTTTCAATCGGATTTAAAAATTGATGTAATTGCTTGATTTCTTCCATCATGGCTTCATCAATCGTCAGACGGCCTGCCGTATCAATTATTAGTACATCAAAATAATGTAACCTGGCATATTCTTCGGCCGCTTTAGCAATCGCCAATGGTGTTTGTGATATATCTGATGGAAAACACTCTACATCCAAACTCTTGGCAAGTACGTTTAATTGTTCAATAGCCGCCGGACGGTATACGTCAGTACTTACCACCAAAACTTTTTTCTTATCCAATTCTTTTAAACGTTTGGCAAGTTTCCCAACAGTAGTCGTCTTTCCCGCACCTTGCAGACCTGCCATAAGAATTTTAGCTGGTGGCACACAATTTAAATTTAAGGCATCATTAAATGATCCCATTAATTCAGTTAATTTTTCATTTACTACACCAATAAAAGCCTGATCTGGCTTGAGACTACCCAGAACTTTTTGCCCAAGAGCTTCAACTTTTACCTGTTCAATAAATGTTTTTACAACCGGAATTGCTACATCCGCTTCAAGTAAGGCAATTCTGACCTCACGTAGTACATCCTGAATATTACTTTCAGTAATTCTGGCATTACCAGAAATGGTTTTAATCGCACCGGAAATTCGACTGGATAGGTTTTCTAACATGAAAGAACTTTCTAAATATATAACTATATATTAATAAAAATAGCGCTTAGATTCCCGCCTACGGGGGAATGACGCTAGGAGCGTAATTCGCCGGGTAAGGCAAATACCATATGTTCTTCAACTGCCGTTAAGGTTTCAATTGAATTGAAACCATAGGTTTTAAGCTTATTGATTACACCTTCTACCAAAACCTCAGGAGCCGAAGCACCGGCTGTAACCCCTACCGTACTGGCATTTTTTAGCCATTCTTCATCAATTTCATTGGCAAAATCAATTAGATATGATTTAACGCCTAAATTTTCAGCTAACTCTTTCAACCGATTGGAATTCGAACTATTTTTACTACCTATTACAATTAATAAATCGCAAATCTTTGCCATTTTTTTAACCGCATCCTGGCGATTTTGGGTTGCATAACAAATATCTTCATTTTTGGGTAAGCGTAGATTGTGAAACGTTGCCTGCAATTTATCAATTATTGATTTGGTTTCATCAACTGATAAGGTAGTTTGAGTTACTACTGCTATTTTTTCAATATCTTTAGGCAATGGCAAACTAGCGATATCACTCTCAGTTTCTATCAGGTAAATATTGCCATCGACCTGCCCCATTGTACCTTCAACTTCCGGATGGTTTCTATGTCCAATCATCACAATAGCATAACCTTGTCTATGCAAAGTTTTTAATTCAACATGAACTTTATTTACTAATGGACAGGTAGCATCAAAAATCATTTGTAAGTTTTTGGCGGCTGCTTGCTGACGCACTGACAGTGGTACACCATGCGCAGAATAGATCAAAATGCTATTTTCCGGCACATCTTGTATATCTTCAATAAATATAGCTCCACGCGCTTCTAAACCATCCACTACATACTTATTATGCACAACTTCATGTCTGACATAAATAGGTGCACCATATTTATCTAATGCTTTATCAACAATTGCTATTGCTCTATCTACACCAGCACAAAACCCTCTTGGGTTAGCTAAAATAATTTTTTTGATATCAGACATAATCTTAATCTTTACCTCTGGCAATAAAAATACTTTCTATAATTAGTATAGTTACACCTACCGTAATAAAACTATCGGCCACATTAAATGATGGCCAATAATGCGCTTTATAATGCCATTGAATAAAATCAGTAACTTTTCCATCTTCAATACGATCAACCAAATTACCCAATGCACCGCCCAGAATAAAAGAAAGCGCCAAACCAGTCAAACCAGAGTAAATCTTATTTAAAAGATAATAAACCAAACTCATTGATACAATAAGTGCAACAAGTCCAAAAAATAATTTTGCCCACTCACCTTTATTTGCCAGCAAGCTAAATGCTGCGCCCTGATTATAGGTCAGTGTCCAATTCCAATATGGCATTACTTTCTTTATCTCAAATAACGTCATATGATGGCGCACATAATATTTAGTTATAAAATCCAAAATAAGTATTGTAAAGGCACTACCTAAAAATAAAAAACGATATATTTGCGGCACATGGCATTTAACACACCAATTAAATTTTATTTGCATAATTTCTTCCTAATATTTAAAACTATTATAAGGTGGGGGGCATGAAATAACTTTATCATTACGCGTCCCCACCCCGTCAGGCATACAGACGAGTCTGTATGCCTGCCACCCCTCCAGAGGGGAATTATTCTAACGCATTTCTATAAATGACAGTTAGGCGAAGGTTCTGACTTCACCATTACCGTCTACATTCTCTATACAACGCGCACAAATTGTTGGATGCTGTGAATTTTTACCAACACTTTCCAAATAATGCCAACATCTTTCACATTTGACGGCATCACTTACACTAACTTCCACACTATTTTCTTTAGCCTGCTTTAACGTAACAGTTGATACCATATACGCAAATTTTAAATCCTCACCTAAGGATAACAAAGCCGGATATAAACTAGCATCAGCATTTATTAGCAAATTTGCTTGCAAAGATGAACCGATAACACCACTTATTCGCTTAGTTTCCAGCTCTTTAAGCACATGGTTTCTAAAATCACGTATTTGCGCCCATTTTACCAGATAACTTTCACCTGCTTTTAAAGCTGGGATCTCATGATGTAAATGATATAAAGTTGAATCATCTGCATCATTTACCAAAACCTCCCATGCTTCGTCAACAGTAAAAGCTAATATTGGTGATAGCATAAGCAATAACGCCCGGCTAATATGATATAACGCAGTTTGACAGCTACGCCTGGCTATTCCATCGACTTTTGAAGTATACAAACGGTCTTTTAATACATCAAGATAGAACCCACCAAGTTCTTCAGAACAGTATGTTACCAATTCTTGTACAATCAAATGAAATTGATAATCCGGATACAAGCCATTAACAATTTTATCCTGTAAACCAGACAAATACACAATTGCATATTTATCAATCTCAATCATGTTCTCAGCGGAAACTGCATCACGCTCATAATTAAAATCAGATAGATTGGCTAATAAAAAACGAATAGTGTTTCTAAGACGTCTATAAGAGTCTGTGATCCGCTTGATAATCTCATCAGAGAATGCAATATCACCTGAATAATCAGTACTGGCTACCCATAAGCGTAAAATATCCGCCCCATATTTGCCAACTCCATCCGGAATAGAAATAATATTACCTTTAGATTTGGACATTTTATATCCATCACCATCAACTAAAAAACCATGGGTCAATAGTTGCTTATATGGCGCACTGCCTTTAATTGCACAAGCAGTCAATAATGATGACTGAAACCAACCACGGTGCTGATCAGAGCCTTCAAGGTATAAATCAGCGGGCCACTGCAATTCACGAGAAGGGTCAGCCAGAACCGTCAGATGCGTGGTACCTGAATCAAACCATACATCCAGAGTATCCGGCAGTTTGATATAATTATTTAAATCATCTCCTGATAATAAATCCTCTGGCTTTAAGTTAAACCATGCATCAATTCCACCTTGTTCAATTAACTTTGCAATGGCTAGCAGTAATTCATAGCTATTTGGGTGAAGGTGCCTTGTTTCTTTATGAATAAAAAACGTCATTGGAACACTCCAATTACGTTGTCTGGATACGCACCAATCCGGACGTGTCCTAATCATAGCTTCCAGACGCGCTTTTCCCCACTCAGGAAAAAACTTAATGTTATTTTCTATTTCATTTAGTGCCCGCCCACGAATAGTTTCCAGAGGGTCAACTTGCTGGGTTGGCGGAATATGGCTTCCTTGTCCATATGTATTATCTGACATCTTTACCTGGAATTTCTCATCCATCTTAATAAACCATTGTGTAGTCGTTCTGTAAATAATCTTGGACTTGTGCCGCCAGCAGCAGGGGTAGCTATGAGTAATATCCTCTTTAGCCATTAAGCGTTTATTTTCTTCCAGCACTCTAATTATTTCATCATTTGCCTTAAATACATGCAGGCCTGCAAATAGTTCTACATTATCAAGATAACATCCATTTTCCCCAACTGGGCTACTGAGGTCAAACTTTTCAATGCTAGAGTTCTTAATTGGATCTATATTATACGCTTTTGCCACAGCCTGGTCATATTCGGCCGCAACTGACATTTGTTTTTTAAAATTATACGTATTACATACATTAAAATCTTCAACCCCGTGAGCTGGAGCCGTATGCACCAGTCCTGTACCTGCATCATCCGTTGGATGACTACCTAAAATAACTGGAACATTGCGTTTATAAAATGGATGTTCAAATTGTAAAAATTCAAGCTTCTCGCCTTTTACTACTGCCACAATTTTATGCTCAGTAATAAAAGTAAAACGCTTTAGTACTTCTTCAACCAAATTTTTAGCAACAATAATATAGGTACAGCCACAATCTACTAATGCATATTCAATTTCTGGTCCGGCACAAATTGCCCTATTTGCTGGCAATGTCCACGGCGTAGTTGTCCAAATTACTGCAAATATATCTTTATTTTGAGTTTCTGTATTTACTGGAATACCAAAGGCATTGGCAACTGCTGCTTTATCTACAGCTTTAAATGCCACATCAATCGCCGGAGATTGTTTATCATAGTACTCAACTTCAGCTTCCGCCAAAGATGATTTACAATCTATACACCAATGTACTGGTTTAAAGCCTTTATGCAAATAACCATTTTTCTGTATTTCACCTAAAGCACGAACTATGCCCGCTTCAGTTTTATAATCCATTGTTTTATATGGATTATCCCATTCTCCTAAGACACCTAAACGAATAAAATCTTTTTTCTGCTCTTCAATTTGTGTGTTTGCATATTCACGACATTTTTTGCGAAACTCAGACGGCTCCAGATTTTTACCAAATTTTTTTTCAATATTTAGTTCGATTGGCAACCCATGACAATCCCAACCCGGTACAAATGGAGCATCAAACCCACTTAAAGTTTTACTTCTTAGAATAATATCTTTCAGAATTTTATTTGATGCATGACCAATATGCAGCTTACCGTTGGCATATGGAGGACCATCATGCAAAATGAATTTATTTCGCCCATTACAAACTGTGCGCAATTTTTTATACCGATTTTGTTTAGTCCACTTATCTAGCATCCCTGGCTCTCGTTTAGCCAAATCACCACGCATCGGAAAAGTCGTATCAAGTAAGTTAATCGTATTTTTGTAATCCATTATTTTTCCTGTTGGTTAAAGTAATCTCGTGCCATTTGTAAATCAGTATGTATTTGTTCAAACAAACTGTCTAAATCATCAAACTTGCGCTCTTCGCGCATAAAGTGTAAAATTTCAATAGTAGCAATTTTACCATATAAGTCCAGGTCAATATCTAACAAGTGAGCTTCCAGCTTATAACTATCCACAGCGCTTACCGTTGGATTTTTGCCAATACTTGCAACTGAGCTGTAACATACCCCATCAATATACACCCGGGCAACATAAATTCCCCATAAAGCCGGACGATTTAATCCCAGGGATAGATTTATAGTTGGTACATTAAATTTGCGCCCCAATTGATTACCATAAATGACTCTTGATGTATACGATATATTGTGCCCCAAAAATTTATATACATTCTCTAGTTCATTTGCACTAGCAAAACCACGAATAAGTGAACTAGAAACCCTATGTTTGTCTAAGTAAAATGGCGGCATATCATATATCTTAACCCCATATTTGGCAAAATCATCTATGGTTCCACATGCACCTTTGCCAAATTTGAAATCGTGACCAACTGCAATATGTACTACACCCAAATTATTTTTAAGAATATTATTAATAAATGCCTCAGGCGACAGACTAGCTATGCTTTGATTAAAGTGCAGTACAACTAATTCATCAACCAGGTCATATTCGTGTAAAAAATTGAACTTATCCCGAAGTAAACTTAGTCGTGTCAACCGTGGCTGCTGCTTCTGATCTGAAAAATATTCAAGTGGCAAAGGCTCAAATGTAATCGCAACCCGACGGTAATTATATTGTTTCGCCAGAGTATTTAGCTGCTTAAATAATTGCAAATGCCCTAGATGCAAACCATCAAAATTACCAATAGTTGCAATTGCTGGCCGTAACTGATTTATATTTTTATTTATTTTAATTCTATACATGGTAACTTAATAAAAAAACCCCACACTGTGGGGTGAGATTCCCGCCGTAGTTTACCCTCGACCACGATCGGGGGCGGGAAATGATAGGCAACGCGTGAATGACTCCGCCACCCCGTCAGGCATAGCCTGCCACCCCTCCAGAGTGGAATTAGCTTCGAATGACAACACCATGTCATTCTCGCGAATGTGGGGTTCCTCTCACACGGGAATTATATCTTATTCTTCTATATCAACTGATGGTTTGTCCAATTTGTTCTCATCCACGGCCGGAGCCGACGCTGTTTCTTTCACATTCACTTCCGGAGCTGATGCTGTTTCTTTCACCATAACTGTCTTTTCAACTTGCTTGTTGTGCGCAATAGTAAATACAACTCTTCTATCAGATGCCGCACATGCAATCAGGTCATTTCGCTTAGCTTCTAACAGATGTAATTTCAATTGCAATTGTTTCTTTTCTGTTACAACCCGCTTTCTCTTACTCTTATATTTTTTGTTACCAAGCATGGTTTCAAGCTTCCTGATTTGATTCATATCGCCATTACCATATTTGTTCATACATGCATTTGAAACTTTTGTATCTTTCTCACCATACCCATGTGTCGTAATAATTGCAGCCGGAACACCATTCTTTATAAAAAACTGTTTTACTGCGGCAGCACGATTGGCTGAAAGTTTTAAGTTATATGCGGCACTACCTATCGCATCTGTATAACCATCAATCGTCACACTTGTGATATCAGGCTGTGACCCAAGTTTTTTACCAAAAGTTGTAATCTTAGTTATGCCCGTGGGAGTTAAAGTTGCGACGTCAAAATTAAATAATACATCGCCCGCATCACTCATTGTTACAGTTTCAACAACAGTTTGTGGCTTCTCCACAGGAGCTGAAGCTACTTCTTTTACATTACCACACTCTTCTCTTTTATCATGGTCCGGGTCATAATATGCTGTATGCACACAATCACCGTAAGCACCCTTTAGCGCATGCCCATAGATTGACATAACAAAACCGCTAGTTGTATCCTCAGCATAAACATTGGTAGCCAATATACATGCTCCTAATAGCAGTAAGAAAAAAAGATTCTTCCTCATAAATCAGCTTGCTCCATCATAAGATCATTAATTGCGCAATATTATATACCAAATACAAACTAACTATTCAACAACTTGTTTAAAATCTGCCAATGCCTATCAGAAATTTTAGTTACCGATAGTCTATTACCTTTTTGTAGAACCTGTAAATCCCCTAATTCTGGGTGAGAGCGCAGAGTGCTAATTGATATATAGCGGGTTTTTTGCAACAACCCTACATCAACACACCACCAGCGTGGATTGCTGACGACAGATTTTGGATCATAGTAATGGCTATTTGCCGCAAACTGGGTGCTATCTGGATGTGGTTCTGTAATAATTTTCACAATACCATAGATACCAGGTTCTTTACATGATGAATGCCAAAATAACGCCATATCACCTTTTTTCATTTCATCACGCATAAAATTTCGTGCCTGATAATTACGTACGCCAAACCACTCAACTCTTTTATTTGGCAACTTTGCTAAATCATCAATACTGAGTTCACCAGGTTCAGATTTCATCAACCAATATTGCATATATCTATCCTCCTAAGAAATAAATTGGTTCACTACACATGGATTCCCGCCTCCCACACGCGTGTGTACGCGGGAATGACACAACTTATTTAAAAGCCCAAAACTTGCTAATTAAGTATGTAATTCCCGGAGTAAATATTGTAGGAATAATCCCATAGTGCGGATCTAGCTCTAATACCTTGATAATAAAGCGAACTCCACCTACATTAATCATAAATCCTATACCTGAGGTTACCAAAAATTTAATAAATTCACTATGCGAAAACTTATGCGATTTTCTAAAGGTAAATCTAATATGGCCAAAATAAGCAACAACAAACCCTGCAAAACACCCAATCATCATTGATATTGATGGAAATATATGTATTCGAATAAATAGCACATACAATAATGTTTGAACTACCCAGGCGCTTCCCCCTACCAGCCCATAAACAATTAATTCTCTTACGTGCCGACGGTTAATTTTTTTAACTATACGTTTCATTTATTACCTTTTATAAGCGGAAAACCTTTTTTGTGATACACAAGAAGCAATGATATTGCTGCTGGAGTAATACCTGAAACTCGTGAAGCCTGTCCTAACGTTTCTGGTTTAAATTTATTTAATTTTTGTACTACTTCTGCTGATAGTCCACTAATTTGCGCATAATCTACATTAGAGGGTAATTTTATCTCATCCAAATACGCATGCTTACCCACCTCTTCTGTTTGCCTGGCAATATATCCGGCATACTTTATCTGAATTTCAACTTGTTCGAATGTGCGCACATCTTCTAAAATTAATTCCTTACTGAATTTTGCGAGAGCTGCCAAATCAGAATAAGTAATCTCCGGACGTTTTAATAAATCATGCAAAGAATGCTCACGCTCTATCTCACCCCCCCCCAATAACTCTTTTATTGCTTCGTCTGCAATTCCAGGATGAACCCAAATTTTTTTCAATCGATCAATTTCACTAAATATTGTCTCTTTTTTCTTACAATATAAACTCCATTGCTCTTCACCCACCACGCCTAATGTGCGCCCAATCTCAGTTAAGCGCAAATCGGCATTATCTTCTCGCAATTGCAAGCGGTATTCGGCGCGAGAGGTAAACATCCGATAAGGCTCAGCCACACCTTTGGTAATTAAATCGTCAACTAAAACACCAATATATGCCTCACTACGTTTAGGGCACCAGAAGTCTTTCCCCTGCACAAGTAAAGCAGCATTTATCCCAGCTAATAATCCTTGTGCCGCAGCCTCTTCGTACCCGGTAGTACCATTTATCTGACCTGCAAAAAACAGGCCGTGAATTAGTTTGGACTCAAGACTGGATTTTAAATATGTTGGGTCAAAATAATCATACTCAATTGCATAACCTGGACGTAAAATATGCGCATTTTCCAGACCTGGAATAGAATGAACTAATTTTATCTGAATATCAAATGGGAGCGAGGTTGAAATTCCATTTGGATAAAATTCATTAGTTGTCAAACCCTCTGGTTCAAGAAATATTTGATGTGACTCTTTATCGGCAAAACGATGTATTTTATCCTCAATTGACGGACAATAACGAGGACCAACTCCTTCAATTACACCAGTAAACATTGGTGAACGATCAAGTCCACTCATGATAATATCGCGTGTTTGGCTATTCGTATGCGTAATCCAACATGGAACCTGAGTTGGGTGATCAGTGGCAATACCTTGAAAAGAAAATATCGGTGCAGGATTATCTCCTGGCTGCATGGTTAGTTTACTAAAATCTATAGTCCGACCATCCAACCGTGGTGGAGTACCAGTTTTTAACCTTGATACGGGTAGCTTGTACTCACGCAACTTTTCTGATAATCTAACCGAAGCTGGGTCTCCAGCTCTACCTCCAACATAATTATCCAAACCAATATGTATTTTGCCACCTAAAAATGTCCCATTAGTTAACACCACTGCTTTTGCTTTAAACACAATACCGCTTTGTGTGATGGCACCGGTAACTTTGTCATTTTCAATAATTAAATCATCAACCGCTTGTTGGAATAAGGTCAGGTGTGGTTGATTTTCCAGTGCATGGCGAATATACGCTTTATACAAAATGCGATCAGCCTGGGCACGTGTTGCACGTACTGCCGGGCCTTTACTGGAATTTAGCGTCCGGAACTGGATACCAGCATGGTCAGTTGCAATTGCCATAATTCCGCCTAGGGCATCTATTTCTTTAACTAAATGTCCTTTACCAATACCCCCAATAGAAGGGTTACAGGACATCTGCCCTAATGTTTCAATATTATGAGTAATTAATAATGTTTCCATTCCCATGCGACTGCTGGCAAGTGCACTTTCAGTTCCGGCATGACCGCCACCAATTATTATTACATCGTACTGTTTATCAAATATCATTTTATACAATTATTAAAATAAGTTTCTAATATAGCACAGGCAGCCAGCTGATCAAGCTTTTCGCCTTGCCTACGACCAAAAATATTTTGTTCATTTAATTGCCCGGATGCCAGGCTCGAGGTATAATCTTCATTAATAAAATTAACGGGTAGATTAAATCTATGACTTAAACGATTGGCAAATTTATTTATACTGGCTAAAAGCTCAGTTTTATCTTCACCATTACTGGGTTTTCCTACCACCAACAACAAAGGCTTCCATTTTTCTATTAATTTGGCTATTTTATCTAATTTATCAAATTTATTTTGACCAGTTATTGTTTCTAGCGGATGGGCAATTTTTAGCTCAGTATTTCCGGTTGCCACTCCAATTCGGCTTAGACCAAAATCAAATGCCATAACTTGTATAGAATCAGGCAAATACTTCACCACCGCAATACACTTGCCCTGGATTTTTAATGCCTAACAAATTTAATGCCTCATGATAGCGAACTGATGCAGGGGCGTCAAAAATCAAACCAGGATCAGCTTTTACCACCAACCAGTCATTTCGCTTGATTTCATTTTCCATCTGATAATCTGACCACGCAACATAACCCACAGAGATGAATAATCTGTCTTTTTGATCACCTGCGGCAATATCAGTTAATACGCTACGATTATTAGTTAACTCATATATCCGTTTATCTGGCGCACCTGTATGATGCAAGACAAAACCATTTTCTACCGCAAGTGGTCCACCCCAATATAATGGTTTATCAACCCAACCTTGGTTATATTGACTAATATCTAAATCTTTAAAAGCATTTTTTAGGGTCCGGTTCAATGGTTTATTAACTACAACCCCAACAGCGCCATTGGCAACATCATGGTTAGTTACATAAACCACACTGCCACTGAATGCGTAATCCGTGACGGTTGGCATAGCCACTAAAAAATAATCTGTCAAACTTGTCATATTGTGTATACCCTACTAAATCTAAAATACACCAAGCAAATGCCTGGTTACAGATATACGTTATTTTACCACAAGTAACGGTTAGAATGCTTGGGTACTTAAAAACCAGTCATTATTCATATTAAGAGCATTTAAAACACGCCAGATTTAATGGCTTTCAAACAACTCTCAATATCTGGATATTTATAATTAAATCTTTCTGCCAATAGCATTTTAGGTGAAACGCTTAGGCTATTTAAAAATAATTCCTGCCCCATTTGTCCAAACATAAGTTCAATTAACGCTTCTGACATTCTAAAGGCATAAGGCCTGTGCCAAACGGCAGCTATTTGTTTGGCTAACTCATTATTGCTAATAATTTTGGGCGCTACTAAATTATATACTCCGGTATGGGAATTATCCAAAATATAATCCAAGGCATTCATTAAATCAACTAAAGAAATCCACGGAAATTTTTGTAATCCATTCCCCAAAGGTCCACCCATATAAAATAAAAACGGTTTTAACATTTTGGGAAAAGCTCCGCCATGTCCACCAAGTACTACACCAAAACGTGTAATAGTCAACTTACCTTTATACATTTTGGCAGTGCTTTCCCATTGGCGAGTAAGTTGCTGTGAAAAGTTACTAAATTCCTGATAGTTAATCGGTGTATCTTCATCATTTTCTTGATCTGGTGGATAAATACCAACTGCACTTGCAGAAATGAAATGTGCTTTTGAATTAACTTGATTGAATAGTGCCGTCAATTGTAGAGTGGTTTTAACACGGCTGACTAATAATTCATTTTTACGCGCAATACTCCACCGTCTGGCACCAATATTGGCCCCAGTTAGATTAATTACTGCATCTATTGATTTAAGCAATGCTTCATTGGCGGCTAACTCATCTAAAGTTACATGGCCCGATTGTGGTTCATGACTTAATTTTATAAATTTATATTTTTCGGAAAATTTGGCCATAAAGCTAGTCGCAATAAAGCCATTTGCTCCACTAATTAGAACAGTCTTCATTTTATCTCCTCACTTAATCTTCATTTATAGATTCCCGCCTACGCGGGAATGACACAAGAGCATGGATTCCCAATCACGCGCGTGTGGCATGCGGGTGTCTGCAGCTGAGATTCCCGCCTACGCGGGAATGACACACTCGCGGGAATAACAAAACTAACTTTATTTTAATAAATTTATTAGCCATTTACTAAATAAATGAAACATACCAAGAGCCAAAATTGAAACACAATAAATTGTAATAAACCAAGCAATCTGTCGCCAAATCTTAGTAGTGGGTTTTTTCATCTGTTTTACCACCAAAAATATGGTATGCATAAGCAGTATAAAAAAGCAGTAATGGCATTAGTACCGCCACACCATAAAGCATTAACATTAAGGCCCCATCATCAGCTTTAGTTTGCATATATGTCAGCTGATGCGGAACAATAAAGGGTAAATTACTGGCAATAAAACCAATATATGCCATAATAAAAATACCAATTAATGTTAGAAATGGAAGATTTTCAATTCTTTGTTTAATCGCGAAGGCATGTATCGCCATTAACATTAATGTTACCATAATAAACATAATCATAAATGGTGAATTATGTAAAACAAACCAGGTGTTTGGTGCCGTACCAATTGGTGAGTAAATCCCAACAAATAAAACCGCAAGTAGTAAAAACCATTGAAGTCTAGCAGAAATGGTAAAGAATTTTTCCTGTAATGCACCGTGTGTTTTTTTTATTAACCTGGCAGAACCTAAAAGCGAGTAGCCAACTATCATAGCCAACACACAAAATAGATCAAACCAGTTAATAGCTGAGTTTGCCGTAATTTGATTAGTTAGTGGATTGATGATAAATCCCTGTACGTACTTTCCAACAACTATTCCCTGAGCAATTACTGCCATTAGAGATCCGGCAAAGAAGCACTTTTCCCAGATATGTACACTCGAGGTTGCTTTATGAATAAACTCAAATGAAATACCACGTAGTAGCAATCCAACTACTAATAACATTAATGGCAAGTAGAGAGCTGACATTAAAACAGCAAAAGCTTCAGGAAATCCGGCATAGAGTGCCGCTCCGGCAAATACCAACCAAGTTTCATTGCCATCCCATACTGGCAAAACAGTTGCTATCATGGTATCACGGTTCTGGGATCCTTTAATCCAGGGAAAGAGTAAGCCAATGCCAAGAGTAAATCCATCTAAAATTACGTACATAATAACGATAAAAGCAATAATACCTAACCAGATTAGAGCCAATGACATCATTTTTCAACTCCCTTATCAGAAGAGGCGCCACCGCTTAAGAAGCTAAATGGTTGAATAGAGTCTAGATCAGCCGGGCCTTTTTTAATAGTTTTATCTAAAAAATAAAAATAACATCCACCAAATATAATCACATAAATTATGAAAATTAGAATAAATCCAACAAGAACATCATGCATAGATACATTGGATGCTGCATCTCTCGTCCGAATCAACCCATATACCGCCCATGGTTGACGACCTATCTCTGCGGTAATCCAGCCAGCTAATAGTGCAATAAAACCGATAGGTGCTAAAAATTGGCTAAAATAGAGCATCTTGGGTGAGGAGTAAAGCTTATTTTTAGCCAGCATAATTGTAGCAAATATGGCATAAATAAGCATTATAACTCCAAGCCCTACCATTATCCTAAAGCCAAAGAATACTGGCCATACTTCGGGTTGATTTTCTGGCACAACTGACTTAAGACCAGTTAATTCGCCATTATAATCATGAGTGTTAAGAATTGCTGAACCGTAAGGAATGCGACCAAATTCAAAAAGATTTTTTTGTTGTGTATTTGATGGTATTGCAAATATTATTGTAGGCGCTCCTCTTTCTGTATTCCATAGCCCCTCCATCGCAGCAGTCTTAATTGGTTGATATTTATAGACATTAACTCCAGCCGCATCACCCAGAAAAACCTGTAAAGGAACTAAAAGAATAATTGCAATGACACTAAAGCGTAAGCATTTTTTTGCGAATTCGATATTTTGTTCACGTAATAAATAGTATGAACTGATACTGATAATAACAAATGCAGTAGAAAGCCATGCGGCTAAAACCATATGTAAATAACGCGGCAAATTATATGGGTTAAACATAATTTCCTGCCAGTTTATCGCGACATATTTACCATTTTCCATAGCATAAGCAATTGGATGCTGCATCCATGAATTTGCTGATAAAATCCAATAAGCTGAAATAAGCGTGCCTATTGCCACCATAAGAGTAGCCGCAAAGTGAAGCTTTTCTCCGACTTTATTCCAACCAAAAATCAAAATTCCGATAAAACCAGCTTCAACAAAGAATGCACTCATAACTTCATAAATAAATAATGGCCCGAGCACCGATCCGATTTGTTTGGAAAATCCAGCCCAATTAGTACCCAGCTGGAATTCCATAGCGATACCTGATACCACGCCCATACCAAATGTTAGAGCAAAAACTTTAGTCCAGAAGCGGATAATTTGATAATACACAGGATTTTTAGTTTTAAGCCACGCTCCTTCCATAAACACCAAAAAGCTTATCAAGCCAATTGAAAATGCTGGAAATATTATATGCATCGACATGGTAAATGCAAATTGAATACGGGATAAAAACAATGTACTTAACATCATGAGGGCCTAACTAAGAAGTTTATTTATGCTGAGACTTTTGGATAATACTATAGGGGTGATTATCGCATAATTTAATCCTCTGAGTGTATTAAATAAAGATTAGTTTTGAAATCCAAAAATCATTTAGTTAGCTTCTGCCAGAATGGTATAATGACTTTTGTGAATATTCGCAAAACTATTTTTTTTAAATTGATATAATGGTTGCTGCAATGGCTAAACACGCAAATTCTAACAATTTATATGCTTTTTGAGGTAAAATACAATATGAACAATGGATACAAAATAGCAGACCTACTGCTAGAAAAATTTGTAAATGAGGAAATAATGACTAAATCTGAATTTCAATTGGCTATTGATAAAATCATGGACAAGCATGAAGCCAATATTGATGCTAAATTTCAAGTATTTGAGGATAGAATGGATCGGCAATTTCTTAAAATTGATGGCAGATATAATTGGATCATTGGAATAACAGTTACCTCAGTTATTGGTATTGTTGGTATTTTGTTTAAAATTATAACAATGTTCCCAACAATTACACACTAAAAAAATCATAATTAATCGGTTATAAATGCCGTTATTTTTTATAAGAACCATTTTATTTTATGTCACAATTATTCTTAATCCCTACCACACTTGCAAATAATATAGATCATGCAGGTATAAGCCAAACTGAGAAGATAAAACATTTACAATATTTTATTGTAGAAACAGCTAAAACTGCCCGTGCACATTTAAAACAATTAGGCTTAGATACCCCACTACAGCAACTAAATATTTCTGAATTAAATAAACATTCGCAAAATATAGAAGAGTTAATTAAACCATTACTAGATGGTCATGATGTTGGACTTATCTCAGATTGCGGAATGCCTGCAATTGCTGACCCTGGAAGCAAGGTCGTCCGCCTTGCTCACAAACATCATCTACAGGTATCCCCTTTAGCCGGACCCAGTTCATTAATGATGGCATTAATGGCCAGTGGTGTTAATGGGCAAAGCTTTGCTTTTACTGGATATTTACCGATAGATACTGTAGAGAGAAAAAAACAGATTAAGCGTCTTGAAGAATTAGTGCTTAAATATGATCAAAGCCAGATAATTATTGAAACTCCATTTAGAAATAACCAACTACTCCAAGCTCTCGTAGAAACTCTATCACCTCAAATTTACATTTCAATAAGCACAAACCTAATGAACGAGAATGAAGGTGTGATTACTAAAAGTGTTTCAGAATGGAAAAAAGCGCTTCCTGATATTAATAAACAAGAAGCCGTTTTTATAGTTGGTGTTTAATCCTAAATATTAAATATCGGATCAGATATCACTGCAATAATAAAATAGAAAAAGGCCTCCAAGATAAGAAGGCCTCTAAAAGCTAGAACAAAGCTCCATATTATGCTATAAACCAAAAAAATATGCCATACGGAATTTCCGGAAATTAAATGAATTATTATTTGGGGATTCCCATCTACGCGAGAATGACGCTGCTGTTTTAATTAAATTTTTAATGTGACGCTACCGGGATTGTTTTAGCACTTTTATAAATCCCCACCCCGTCAGGCATAGCCTGCCACCCCTCCAGAGGGGAATTATAAACCCATGTTCATTGCTATGTGTTCAGGAGGCACCGCCTGCGGAGATTAGCTCGCAATGACAGAAACCTGCTCGCAATGACAAAAATCATTAGTCTTGGTAGAAGGTGTGGATTTTTTCACCATCATGATAAGCATATAACGTTCTGGCAATCTTGGTTGATCCAGTGGTAATTTGCCCTGTATGATCTAGGGCTATTAATCCGACATAATCACCAAGCTCATCGCTTTCTCGTATGGCATTCTTCACTGCTTGTTCAAGTGGCATACCATCCTTGACTCGTGTGTGAGTTTTAGCGGCTACGGCCTGATTAATAATATGTTCACCAATGCCTGTACATGATATTCCCATCACGCTTGATGCAAAATTACCCGCTACAGTCGGGCTATCACCAACGCGACCCGGAATTTCAAAACCAGCGCCTCCAGTTGAAGTAATCGCACAAATAACACCATGATCATCTAACGCAACAACGCCAATTGTACCAGTTAACCCTTTTTTTAATTCAAGGTATTCCTGATAACGATGTTCAGTCATTGGGTTATATTCAGGAAAATTTAACTGCTCATGTGCAAATTTAGTAACTTCTGCACCACCCAATATACTATGATGCTGCCCCATTAGTTTATAAGCAACATCTACCGGATGTTCTACATTTTGAATATTGATTACACCAGCAAATTTATTATGAATACTCTCCATAATTGAAGCTGACATACGAATTTGCCCATCTTGCTGTACTCTGGAACCAGTGCCGGCATTAAAAATTGGATCATCTTCAAGAAGCCTGGCTGCAAACAAAGCACTTGCCACCGCATCATTAGTTTCAATTAAATATTGGTGCGCTTTGGCAATTATGATCTTTAAATGCTCATGATATTGGGCAAAAGATGTCGCCGCATCTTCACGAGCACCACAACCACCATGGATTATTATTTTTTTCATATTTATGACTACTTATTGGGGCAACACAATGTGATTTATCGCATCATAACGGCCACCTTCAATTAAGGTGTGCATACGAATACCAACCAGGCTAATCGGCTCATTTGGCCCAGCTTTGTGCACTGACGAATAGCTCAAATGCGACATATCAATAATAGTTAATATACCACTACCAACTACTTCTATTATACTATCAGGACATAAAAAAGCAGCGGTATCCTCATCAATACCAACACCAGTGATAAATGGATTATATGATAGCGCTGTTAGTAAACGCCCTAATCTATCACGTTGGGAGAAATGTTGATCAACTAGTATTTTATTAGTTAAACCAAGACCTGGAGCCAAAACCACCATATTACCACGTGGCATAAGGCCTGGCTGTCCTCCGGCTATCATATGTTCCGGAATAAATGCAGCACCAGCTGATGTACCAGCCACATGTGTACCCATCGCATTTTTGCGCCTGATAAGTTGGGCAACAGGTGTTCCACCTAACGTTGTAGATAGAAGCAACTGATTTCCACCAGTCATAAAAATCCCAGTTGCTTTATTTAAATGTTCAAGATAATCTTCACGGGACGCATCTGATCTTTTATCAATTTCTAAACTATATGCATCTTTAACGCCAAGATTTTTAAATAAATTTACATAGTTTTCACCAGTATCAGGTAATTCTGAAGCTGTTGGAATTATTGCAATATAACCATTTGTTCCACCAGATAATTGCACAAATTTTTCTAAAACTCTCGGGTTTGCCAGTTTGCTCTCTCTTCCACCAATTGGAATGATATAACCCCTAGTATTTACAGTCACTTTTTTTCCTTTTAAAATATTATTTAAGATTGCCACGCTTCGCTCGCAATGACGGGACACAGATTGCCACGCTTACGCTCGCAATGACAAAGTCCTGTCATCCGCCCCTCATTATGTCATCCTCGCGAAGGCGGGGATCTATGCTCTAGAGATTCCCGCCTGCGCGGGAATGACACTTGCGCGGGAATGACATCACGCCTCTAAAGCTTTTAATTTCTCTATTATTTCAGCGGTTGATTCATGTGTAATAAATAAAAACGCATCGCCCGGTGACACAAAATTTAACACAACGTCCAATGCGTCAAATTCGTTTTCTACCAGCTGAATATTTTTTGCATCCATCCCCTTGGCAAGTAACATCTCTTGCATTTGCCGAACTAATTGTCCAGGTTCCGTGCCACGCAAATAAGTTGTGAGCTCTTTAATCACAACAAAATCCGGTTTACCATTTATTATAGAATCAGTAATTTTGTCAGCCAAATTCATGCGGTTACCAGTATTACCCAATAATATACCAAGTCTACCACCTTCTGTTACATATGATCTAACTAAATTAATCATCGCCACGAAACCTGCCGCATTATGTGCAAAATCAACAATAATTTTCCCACCATTGTAGTTAAACACATTCGCCCTACCCTGATTATTCTCGGCAGTATTCTCATATTGCATTAAAGCCTCGCCAATATGTTCTATGCTATTACCTAATGTAAATGACAAGGCTATCGCATGCAGCGCATTTTCCACATTATGTAAGGCATTGCCGTTCACAGTAATTGGTGTATCCGCAAATGTTGATACTAACTGGTCATTCTCTTTATCACGCCAGTAAAAAGCACCATCCTTCGCATAACACACATATGAGGCATCAGCTAAATATAAGGCATAATTAGGATTGGTGATATCCCTGGTAATATAAATCTTCTTCACTGTTAATTTTTTAGAATGTTCCCTCATTAATGCATCATCCAAATTAATTACTGCATAGCCGTCTGCTGCAATAGCTTTATACACCAAAGCTTTCGCCTGGGCTAACTCTTCAAGGGTATCAACTCCGTCTTCATTCATATGATCTTCAGAAACATTGGTAACCGTAGCGGCACAGACAAAATTAGTTAATATCCCACGACGCAGTAAGCCACCTCTGGCAACTTCCAAAACTGCTACTTCAACATTTTGATTCATCATCACACCTTGATTGCCACTTGGTCCAGATAAATCACCTTTTTCAATAATTTCGTCGCCAATCATGATCCAATCCGAAGAACAGTAACCAACAATTTTATTCGCTGTTTTACAGATAAACCTGGTTAAACGAACAGTCGTAGTTTTGCCATTCGTACCTGTTACAAGAACTGCTGGAATTTCCTTTATATTATCCCATGGAATAGCATCATAAGACAACTTATCTAAAGCAACAATATATGAATATTTTCCTGAACCAATTGCAACTGATGTACCATCTTCAAAAACATTTAATTTGCGCCGATGGGCTTCTGCATAAACTTTACGATAAACTAAATTTGTATACTTATCAAGTATAGGCAGCATATGCGATTTGGCATTATCTAAACTTAAAAACTCTCCAAAATCAAATTTATGACTCACAGATAACCATATATATTCTACTAAATCGGTTGCCGCCCATAGTAAATCAAAGGGAGCAGATACTGCAAAACGAATACCTTTACTATATTTTTTAAAGCCGGTTTTGTAATTACTCTCCCAACCGATTACTGGTAACACTCTATTTAATTCCATGAACCAAAGTTTAACTAACTCATCCTGATTATCTGAAACTGGTACATCGAGGACGCTACCCGGTTCATCAAAAAATAAATTAGCGCCAAATAGGCGGGTTGACCTACCAACTGGCAGTTTAGGTATATTAGTCATTATTAGTCAGCCGCCTCATCACTTTCAACATACGCAATCCTTACGCCTCTTTCATCACTTATAATTCCACCACGAATTATTTGACTTAATTCTTCAGACAAACCGCTCTTAATCTTAATTGGTTTTGTGCTTTTCGCTGACTCAGGTTTTACTTGTTCTTCACTACCAGAATTAAAATGAGTGATTTGTTTCCAGCTACGCTTAATATCATCGGCCAAAATCACCACTAAATCATTTTCCTTAGCAGCAGATAATCCACTACTAATCGCATCTACTTCATTTGATATTACTTGGATATTTTCTGGCTTAATTCCAGCTTCAATTAAACCCTTTTTTAACAACTCAGGAATTTCACCTTCCGTACGTCCACGCTTACCATCATCTTGCTTACAAATAAAATTGTCAAAACAACCAGCAGCAATTGCAGCCAGCTCCAATACATCCTGATCCCGCCTATCTCCAGGTGCAGACATTATGCAGGTTTTTTTGCCCCGTATATCCAATTTACTCACCAAATCACATAAAAGAGTTAGTGCGGCTGGATTATGTGCATAATCCAATAAAACTTTAAATGGATGTTCTTCAAAGAAATTCATCCGTCCTGGCGCCTGGAAATAGCTGGTAGTAAATGTCATTAGCCCAGTTTTAATATCATCCAGACTCATACCCATACTATATGTGATAGCCACAGCAAACATTGCATTTTGTACGTTATGTATTGCCCTACCTTCAATTGTTGCCGGAATTAGATGTGTCCATAATACAGGCATATGCATATGATTATCAAAAATAGTAATCATTGAACCATTTAAGCCATTTTCTAAAATTGCAGCTTTTCCACCAGCACGAATATGTTCACGCACCAAGTCATGCTCAGGATTCATGGTTACATAAAAAATGCTTTTTGCCGTAACATGAGCAGACATTTTCAAACACTCCACATCATCAGCATTTAATACCGCAGTATCTCTTGCTGCTTCAATAACCACACGTTTTACCCGGCCAAGTTCTGCAATAGTATTTACTCCATGTAACCCCAGATGATCAGAAGTAACATTCAAACACGCACCTACATTACAATAATCATAACCTAGTCCATTACGCAATAACCCTCCCCGTGCAGTTTCAAAAATACCGATATCTACCGATGGATCGCGAAGTACCATTTGTGCTGATTTTGGGCCAGTAGTATCTCCAGCTACGGTTAGACGGCCATTAACATAGATACCATCAGTTGTAGTTAATCCAACTTGCCGACCGGCATGCTTCCACATATGCGCAACCATACGCGATGTTGTGGTTTTTCCATTGGTGCCGGTAATTGTTGCAATTGGGATACGTGCTTCATTTTGATTAGGAAAGAGCATATTCATAACAGCACCAGCCACATCACGTGGTTTACCTTCACTTGGTGCGACATGCATTCTAAACCCTGGTGCTGCATTTACTTCAACGATCGCACCGCCAACTTCTAAATATGACTGGGTAATATCCGGCGTCAGAAAATCCACACCACCGACATCCAGTCCAATAGCTTTAACCGCACGCTCAGCCATATCCCTATTATCTGGATGAACAATATCCGTCATATCAATAGCAGTCCCACCTGTAGATAAATTAGCCGTCGAACGCAAATAGAGTAACTCACCGCGTGGGAGAATACTTTCCGCATTATATCCTGCTGCCGCCATTAATGTTTCTGCCTGATAATCCAGCTCAAGACGGGTTAGGACCTTTTCATGTCCAACGCCACGCCGTGGGTCTTCGTTAACAATATCTACCAATTGGCTAATGGTATGACGACCATCACCAATAACATGACCCGGAACGCGTTTTGCAACTGCAACCAATTTACCATCAACCACTAACATCCTATGATCAAAGCCTATTATGTATTGTTCAACTAATACATAACGCGCATGTTCATGCGCAACTTCAAAAGCTTCTTCTACTTGTTTATCCGTAGTGAGGTTGATTGAAATCCCGCGCCCATGATTAGCATCTAATGGTTTTACTACTACAGGATAAGTTAATCGGTTAGCTGCATAAACAGCCTCTGTTGGTGTTCGAACTAATCGTTGATGTGGTACTGGCAGACCCAATGCGTCTAATAATTGATTGGTTGACTCCTTATCGCTGGCCAAAACTACTGCAATATCTGTAGTCTGACTGGTAATAGTTGCCCGGATGCGTTTTTGGTATTTACCATGACCAAATTGAACCAATGATTGATTATTTAAACGAATATACGGAATGCCGCGAAGTTTAGCTGCATCCACCAAAGATTGAGTGCTTGGACCAAATTGCTTGCTTTGGGCAAAGCGAATAAATGCCACTCTTTCTTCTTCAAAATCAAAATCGGTTAAATTTAAACCAAGCTGATCCTGGATTTTCTTCGGCATTAATGAGACTAATAAATCACGAGCTAACAAACATGCACGCAAACCAACGTCTTTTTGTTTGTATTCAAAAATCATATTATATTCACCGACTTTGTCAGTAGAACGGGTCTTACCAAAACTAACATCATTTCCGGCTAATTCTTGCATTTCTAGAGTAACATGTTCCCAAATATGTCCAACCCAGGTACCTTCTCCTTCACGAAGTCTCCGAATAAACCCACCAGGTGTACGATAAGAACAACCATGTGTAGCAAGTTCAGGTAAGACACTAATTAATCCGTCAATGAAAGTATCGCCAAGTTTCGTGGACGGCCAATTTTCCAATATTCCCAAATCAATCACATGACGAATTACTGGAAATGAGGCATATACATTAGGACCGACGTAAACGTTCGTTGACAAAATTTTCATAGTATAAACCTTATATAAAAGATGACTAAATCTTTGGGATTATTTTTTGCGACACACTAATTGATTAATTAATTCACGTGATTTTTTACTAATATCTGTTGCTAAAATGCCAATTAGCCCTGAAAATTCCAGAGCCAGCTCATCAGCTGCTGCACCATGAATCAACACCCCCAAACGTAAGCTATCAAACAAGGGCATGCCCTGTGCAATAAACGCAGCAATAATACCGCATAAGGTATCACCCTGTCCGGCATTTGATAAGCCTGGATTTCCTGTTGGATTTACAAATAACTCTTTACCATTGTAAAGTAAAGATGCATACCCTTTAAGTACTGTAACTGAATTATAGTATTCGCTTAATTTTTTGACACTTTCCACCCTGGCATTTTGAATTTGTGTGACTGTGCAATTTAAAAGCCTGGAGGCTTCTTTTGGATGTGGGGTAATAATTTTATTGGGTAAGGCCCGAAATTGGTAATGCCATTTAGGATTAGCGGCAACTAAATTTAGCGCATCGGCATCAAAAATAAATTTTGTAGCCGGTTGTAAATCGAGAATTTTTTCAAGAATTTTATGAGCGTTATCTTCCTGCCCTAAGCCTGGCCCAACCACCACCACATCATAGTCTTCAAGATGCTTTAGTACATCTTTTGGTTTGGCAGTTAATAATTCCGGCATTAATAAATCAGAACTAAAATCATCATCAAGAGATGCAAGCACCACTCTCCCCGCTCCACAGGACATCGCTGCCCTACCGGCAAGGTACATTGAGCCATGCATGCCACGAGCACCACCAATTATTCCAACTGTACCAAAATCACCTTTATTTGTATTTAGTTTATTTCGGGCTAAAGCCGTATAATTAATATTTTCAACACCATTATTAAATAATGTAATCTTTAATATTTCAGCCTGTGCGGCTATTTGTTTATGTGTTGAAGGATGTATTTGTGTTTTCATAATTATTGAAATAACTGCTGTAATTCACCGGATTCATACATTTCAGCCACAATATCTGATCCGCCAATAAATTGACCATTAACATATAATTGTGGAACTGTTGGCCAGTTTGAATACTCTTTAATCCCCTGGCGAATCTCATCATCTTCCAAAACGTTAACTGCAAAAAAATCTTTAATTCCACAGGCTGACAGTATTTTTAATACGCGGCCAGAAAAGCCACACATTGGAAACTTGGACGTTCCCTTCATATACAGCACTATTTTATGTTCACTTATCTGCTGTTTAATCTTATCCTGTACATTTGACATAATTAGTATATTCCTCAATTATAGTTTCTAACCCTATATTGTACAGCAATCGTGGGAATTGCGCAATACTCATTGCAACTTCCCTTCTGGGCAGCCTTCTTATTAAAAACCTTAACTAATATTATTAGCCCTGACATGATTTAGTAAATTTGGATTGGAATCTTAAGGTAGCTTGATTTGGTATTACTTAGCAACACCCCAGGGTTTAACTAAGCTATTTGCCAGGCCGAGCTGATCTAATATACGCCCGACAATAAAGTCTATTATATCTTGTACGGTTTTAGGATGAGTGTAAAAAGCTGGCATTGGCGGTAATATACACACTTGCAATGCGGCTAATTTTTGCATATTGGCTAAATGTATTGCCGATAACGGTGTTTCTCGCGGCACTAAAATTAGGTTTTTACGCTCTTTTAATATCACATCAGCTGCACGGCATAGTAAATCATCGCCAATTCCATTAGCGATTTTGCCAAGACTTGCCATAGAGCATGGACAAATCACCATATCATCACTGACACTCGTGCCAGAGGCAATTGGTGCATACCAATCGTTATTGGTGTACACATGCAGGTTTTCACTATTAGTTAAATTTAACTGTTTTGTAAGTTTATCACGCGTTGCATTTGGATTAGCTGATAAACTGATTCCAGTTTCCTGCTTGGCTGTGATAATCCCTGCAGAGGTAATTACCAGGTGGACCTGACAATTTAATTTTAATAATTGTTCTAGTAGCGTAAATGCTATTGGGATGCCAGTGGCACCTGTTATACCTAATGTTATTTTCTTCATATTTGCTCCTTAGTTTGCACATTCTAATGATACGTAGTATAAGGGACTATTTAATTCAGCGTTAAATTGCCGCGCTTCGCCTCTAATGAACCGCAGCATATGCTACTGTTTTAATTAAATTTTTAATGTGACGCTACCGGGATTGCTTTAGCACTTTTTAAATCCCCACCCCGTCAGGCATAGCCTGCCACCCCTCCAGAGGGGAATTATAAACCCATGTTCATTGCTATTTGTTCAGGAGGCACCGCCTGCGGAGATTAACTCGCAATGATGGGGGCCAGATTGCCACGCTTCCAGACGCGTCTGTGCGCCTGCCACCCCTCCAGAAAGGAATTATATGTCTATGTAAATTTAGTTAGTTTGGGTTGGACTTTATGTTTTTTTAAGCGTACATAATCTGGTAAACCATTGATAAATGGTGGGAAATCCTCACCCATAATTAATGGTAATAAATAATCCCGGCATTTCTTCGTAATATGAAAGCCGTCTTCTGTAATAAAATCTCGTGGCATATGTTTTTCTTTATTGGCAATCTCGGTTAAAGGAGCATGGTCTATTTCCCACACATACGGATCCTGCGTTATGCGCTTAATATATGGCATAATCGCATTGTGCCCCTCTAATGCCAATTTCACTCCAGTATAACCCAACAGGTATGCCTGCTCCACATCAGTACGTGATGATATATGCCTGGCAGATCGCTGCAAATAATCGGCAACCGCCCAATGATATTTTAAGTTAAGTCGTTTATTAACTATACCCGCAATCATTGGAGCCACACCTCCTAATTGCTTATGCCCAAAATCATCAGTGGCTTGTTGTGACGCGCTTAGAAGGTCACCATTTTTATCTTTAATTCCCTCAGACACCGCCACCACACAATAACCAGATTGTTTAACTGTAGCATCAACTCTAGCTATAAACAAATCTTCATCAAATGTTATCTCAGGAAATAAAATAATATGTGGAGCTTTTGAGTTATCGTTACTGGCTAAACCACTAGACGCGGCAATCCAGCCGGCATTACGTCCCATAACTTCTAAAATAAATACTTTGGTTGAAGTTAAACACATAGACTCTAAATCAAACCCAGCTTCACAAATAGATGTAGCAATATATTTTGCAACGGAACCAAAACCCGGACAATTATCTGTCACTACCAAATCATTATCAATTGTTTTGGGAATATGTACGGCTTTAATCGGATAGCCCAGCTCATCTGCAATTTGTGATACTTTAAGACATGTATCAGCCGAATCATTACCACCATTATAAAAAAAATAACCAATATCATATGCCCTAAATACTTCGATTAGACGCTCGTACTCACGGCGATTTTGCTCCAGACTTTTTAATTTGTAACGGCATGAACCAAATGCTCCACCTGGTGTATGGCGTAATTTGTTGATATCTTCCACGCTTTCATGTGTTGTATCTAGTAGTTGTTCGCGTAAAACACCTAAAATTCCATTTTCTGCAGCGTATAAAGTACCAATCTTATCTGAATTTTCACGACAGGCTGTGATTACACCACAGGCTGATGCATTGATAACTGAAGTTACTCCGCCGGATTGGGCGTATATCGCATTTTGCATACTCATTTTCCTTTATTTTTAATGAAACCTGGACCATCTCCACCCCGTCAGGCTATGCCTGCCACCACTCCAGAGGGGAATTTTATGCCTATCCCGAATTGGCTTTATTCGTTAAGCTAATTGCTTGATTAATTGCGTATATTAAACTTTTGCTACTTGCTAAACCAGTTCCGGCAAGACTTAATGCAGTGCCGTGATCAACTGAGACTCGTAAAATTGGCAGCCCTAGTGTTATGTTAATGCCATTGTCAAAGTCTGCATATTTTAAAACTGGAAGACCCTGATCATGATACATAGCCAGGATAACATCAAAATCTGCAAGATGGTTAAAAATTGTATCTGCGGGATATGCCCCGGAAATATTATACCCCAAATCCTGCCACCGATGGATTTCTGGATTAATTGTATCAACCTCTTCCACCCCCAGGTATCCACCTTCACCCGCATGCGGATTCAGACCACACACACCAATTCTCGGGTTATCTATTTTATAATGCTCTTTGAAAAAACCAATAATTATTTCTAATGTTTGCTGTATATTTGACTGAGTAATTTTAGACGCCACATCTTTTAAAGGTAGGTGCGTTGTTAATAGAGCAACTTTCATCAGTGGATTAGCTAACATCATCACCACTTTATCACACGCAAATTTTTCGGCTAAATATTCAGTATGCCCCGAAAATTTATATCCAGCTTTATTTATAATTTCTTTATTAACCGGAGCTGTAACCATTGCTGCAGCTACGCCTTTTTCACATAAATCTGCAGCAATGTCCATAAGTTTTAAGACATAATCCGCATTTTCACTGTGCAAAGATCCCACTGTATCTAAGACTGGGCAGGCAACATGTAAAACTAAAATTTCATTGGTGATATGATCACGCTCTTTATTTAAACAAGTTGGAATTACAGGAGAATGATGAGCGCCCACGGCGCGCCCCTCGCCTACTTCCAGTAAGTCAGGAGCTAAATCATGCACTTGTGGATGTTTGTCGTTTAAAAATACTTGGCGAAATGTTTTGGGTTTATTTAGTAACAATGCTCTGTTTTTAATCAATTGTATATCACCTATAATCACTAAGGTACAATCATCAATAACCGGTATATCAAGGCAAATGTCCGCACCAATACCACCAGGTTCACCTAATGTAATTACAATTATAGGTTTAGTCATCATTCATCTTTACATATGCCATTTCGCGAATATCCCTGAGCCATTGTGCATACATCATAGTTCCTTTATTTTCGCGTAATTCCTGACGAATATCAGCCTTCTCACGATCATTGGTTTGGTTAGAATCTCTTACTTCCTGTACTTGTAAAATATGCCAGCCAAATGGAGTGCGCACTGGATTACTAACCACACCAATAGGAGTTTTCATAATAGTTTGTTCAAAGGCCGGTACCGTATCTCCACGGCTCACCCAGCTAATATCACCGCCGTTAATACTACTGGTATCTTCAGAATACTGTTTGGCGTACTTAATGAAATCGGTGTTTAGTTTAGCTGGGTCGCCTTTATCTTTATCCAGCTTGGCTTTTATCTCGGCAATTTTTTGCCCAGCCTCATCCTCACTGGTATTTTCATTTACTTTTATCAAGATATGCCGCACATGGTATTGCTTGACAATTTGTATAGTTCCATGTTTTTTTGTCTCGCTAACTTTAAAAATAAAAAAACCAACCGGTAATTTAATCACATTGGTATATCCGCCAATTGGCAAATCTTTTAAACTATTTGAGATGATTGGCGGCAATGCTGCACTACTGCGCCAGCCTAAATCACCGCCAGTTAACGCATTGGGCGCATTTGAATATTTAACGGCAACTTTATCAAAAGATACACCAGATTTTAATTCACTGTAGGCACTGTTTGCCAAATTTTGTTTTTGGCGCAGGATATCCGCCGTTGCCTGTTCCGGTATCGTAATACTAATCATAGCTAAGTGATAATCTATACGGGTTTTATATGCCTCGCTATTTAAAATCCGGTTGACTTCATCATCGTTGACCACAATCCTTCCATCAACTTCACGCTGTTTAAGTTTTTCCATAATAATCTGTTTTTGCAATTGATTGCGAGACTCATCGTATGTAGTTCCTTGCTTAGCAAGATTATTTTTTAAAACATCAACAGTTATATTTTGTGATTTTGCCATATTATTTAAAGCATCATTAATTTCAATATCATTTGTTTTAATACCTGAACGCTGTGCCATATCCAGTTGAATTTGCTGCATAATTAACTGATCAATTACCTTAGATCGAATATCATTTATATTCGGATTAGTAATCCCTTTTTGTTTAAAGGTTTGTAGCGTTTGGTTTACCATCGCATCAACCTGATTTGATGTAATAACTCCTTTATTAACAAAAGCAACTACCTTATTCACCATTTTTATCTTTTGTGCCTGTAATCTCAAAGCTTGTGATTCACTCAGTGGTATCTGAGTTTGACCGCTATTTAAGCTTGGTGATGGTTCTATATTTGATTCATTAAGCGTAACAGGATGCTTGAACGAAGCGCCCGGGATAGCCGGCAGCTGCGGCGAAATACCTTGCGGATTATTATTCGCAAAAGTCAAACCAAAACAAAACGTACATAAAATAAATTTTAATCTCATAATCTAATTTCTCTCAAGAAACAAATTGTTTCTTTATTATTATAATGTTGGATTCCCGCCTACGCGGGAATGACACAACCATTGCTCTAATGCAATTGCGTAATTGGGGCAAATCCAGGTGCACTGGTTATCGGACGATACCCAGGAATTGCCGTTGTTAAATACGAAGTTGGATCTGAACCAACTCCAGATAAGCCTTTTAGCTCAAAACTAAGAAAGACAGTACTGGTATAATTAACTGAGTTGGCTAAATAAGTAGCGTATGCCGCTCGTACCGCCCAGCAGCCACCATTATATTCTAATCCAGCTAAGTAGTTTTGCCATTGGTTCCTGGTAAAATCATAGTTGGCTCTACCAGATACTAACCACTTATTAGAAAACAATGGCCATTGGCCAGAAAAATCTATCGCATATTGGTTTTCCAAACATGGCATTCCTGGAGGACATTGAAAATTTTGACCCGGAACATATGCATAGTATAAAACTGGCATACTATATTGATAACTAAATACCGCATTAAGCACCTTAAAATCTTCGGGATTATATCTAAGTGCTGCAGAATAGCCATCTATTTGATGATATACCGTATCATATTGGAAAAATGCGTTACTTACTAAAGCCTTGGTCCAATTATTAGAAAGTTCAGCAATCAAATTAGGTTGCGGCTGATACAAGGGCGTATATTGTGAATAGCTACCATATAATAAATTATTATAACCAGCTAAATATTGTCGATATCCTACACCCCAATTGGCAATTTGTACACCATTATTATCATTAATTAATTTTGAATTAAGCCCCAGAGTTAAATCATTTGCCGCATTTATTCTATCAAAACCCGAAAAACGATTTTCACTAAATAACTGATTAATGTTATACGAAGCAGCGGCCGTATCAAATGTTGGTGTATTGTTCTGCATGACTGATGGAATATATAGATAGTATAGTCTTGGTTCTAAAGTTTGTACATAACTGGAATCCCCCAAAGATGCAGGGCGTTCAAAAACCATACCTGAATCGATTGAGCTAATCGGGATTCCACGATTTATTACAGTTTGTGTATTCTGTGCAAGAGAATACGCATTTAACTGATAATTAGTATAATTATAACCAATCTTAGGTGTTACAAATCCCCAGGCATTGGTTAATGGCATTGTCAAACTTGGATAAATCACTGTTCTTTGTCCAGTTTGCAACGCGTTACTCTCAATACCAAAATTGGTATATTGGCTGATTAAACCACCTTTAATATATGTTTCTCCCAACGACTCCTGATTAATAACAAAATTCACTTGCGGCAATGATTGATAAATCTGTGACGTTGCCGGCATACCAATTGGCTGCAAGGTTTGATAATTTTGTACTTTAATGTCAAACAATCCCCACTTAGGCTTATACCTAAGAAACACGGATTGATCCAAATTAATATTATCAACCCCGGACACAAAATTGCCAAAATCAGTAAAATAATTATTATCTGATACTCTGTTATAAGCCAAACCAGCAGTTACATCCTGCATAAGAGTATGATTGTCTAGTAAATGCCAATAATAACGATAGCCTTGGTAATTACCCCCAGATGAACTGGGTACCTGTTCGGTATATATGTCACCAAAGCCTTTCTCCGTTAAATAACGAAAGTCATCAGAGATCATAAACCCAGCAGTAGAATAAATCTTTGGCTCAATTACATTATCATAATTGGGGGCCAAATTGAAATAATATGGTATGCCAAGCGAAGCACCTACGTTACTGTTATAGTTAAGGTCAGGCATCAAAAATCCAGAACGTCTCTCGCCTAATGGAAACTGCCAAAAGGGTAAATTAAAAATCGGATACGATTCTGCATAAAATGTCGCACCTCTTGCTGTGCCCTGACTATCCTGATAATCTAAATTTATCTGCCTGGCTCTAATTTCCCAAGCTGGATGTTTTGGATCACATGAAGTAATAGCCCCACTTTGAACCTGAACCTGCTTGGTATTAATAATATTTATTTGCTGGCCATGAGAATACATACCAGTTGAAAATGATCTGGCCGTTGCGTCCTTAATAACACCCTGGTCCAAATCCATGTAATAATCCATCCATTGTCCGGTTATTACATCAAATTGACGGGATAAAACCACATTACCACCAGCTGTTGCATGTGCTGTAGATTGATCATACTTTAACCAGTCAGAAATAATGGACTTATCTTCCTTATATGCCTGCACATGCCCCTGTGCATAATGTGCTCCGCTTTCCTGACCTGTCATGCGGTCTGCAGAAATAAATATACCTCGTGTTTCTGCGACAGACTCAGGCTTTACACTATCTGGACCGGATTGCTGTGCCCAATAGTCATCACGATTGGTACACGCTGGATATGGCTCTTTAGGATTTAACATTGAATCCAATTGGCTCCCTGGTGTGATTTTATGGGTTGAGGTGATTGACGCTGCTGATGCTGATTCTGTATTTGATACCGCATAGCACGCAGGTACCAGGCATAAGCCTAGTACAAGCATGATAAATTTGAGTAACATACAGGACCAATTTGAAAACACAGGTGCATGATTTCGCTGTGATTCCAACTTGTCCCTGTATAGTAACGGTTTTTTCATAGAAGTTTACTATTCGGTTTCGTTTAAATAAAGGTATAATTATAACATAACCACTGTATTTACATTACTCTATGTCTATTTTGCACCTCCATTAGCTTGATATATATGGTAAAATCATCTTTATTGCTTCAATATGAAAGAGTATATTTTGAATAACGATAAAATCGTGGCTATAGCCACTGGTCATGGTTATGCCGGCATCGGAATTGTACGTATTTCCGGTCATAGCTTGAATAACATTTTGCTTGGCTTAAGTGGCAAAAATGATTTAACTCCGCGAATTGCACACTATAGCAATATTCATGACACTGATAATGAAGTTATTGATTCTGGCGTACTTCTTTACTTTAGAGCTCCACATTCTTTTACTGGTGAAGATGTCATCGAAATTCAGGGACATGGCAGTCCAATTGTGCTGGCTATGATAATTAAACGATGTATTGGGCTTGGTTGCCGCATGGCATTACCCGGCGAATTTAGCCAGAGGGCTTATTTAAACGGTAAAATGGATCTGGTTCAAGCAGAAAGTATTAATGATCTGATTCATGCGGAAAGTGAAGCCAGTGCCAAGGGTGCTTTAAAATCATTACAGGGAACTTTCTCCCGTCATATTAACCAAATTAATGAACAACTGATTAACTTACGCATGTTTGTTGAAGCAACCCTTGATTTTCCCGAAGAAGATATAGAATTTATTGCCAATGCTAAAATTAAAGATAAACTAGGGATTTTACAAAAAAATATATCACAGTTACTTAGTAATACCAAGCAAGGCGTTATACTGGGTAACGGTGCCAATATTGCAATTATCGGCAGGCCCAATGTTGGTAAATCGAGTCTTATGAATGCCCTGGCTAATGAAGATATAGCAATTGTCACTGAAATTGCTGGGACTACCCGTGATATCGTTAAAGAAAAAATTATTGTTAACGGTGTTGCCTTAAACATCATTGATACAGCGGGAATTCGTGATACTACCGATATTGTTGAGCAAATTGGTATTAAGCGTGCGCTAAATACCATGCAAAATGCCGAGTTATGCCTAGTCATTCTCGACTCAACTATTGGCCTTACCAAAGAAGATGAACAAATCCTCTCCAGCTTACCAAATGCCACGCCAAGACTGTACGTTCACAATAAGATTGATTTAGTTAACTCTCAGGAGGGTAGAAAAAATATAGATGGCTATACTCATATTTACCTATCTGCAAAATTGGGGCTTGGGTTGGATTTACTTAGAAATGCTATATTAGAAGGGATTGGTTTTGAACAGAATAATCATGATGTATTCATTGCACGTACCCGCCATTTGGAAAGCATGAAGCAAGCCGTAGCACATATTAATCATGCTTTTGCAAACTGGCATAATCTGGAAATTCTTGCTGAAGAATTGCGCTATGCGCATAATAGACTAACTGAAATAACTGGAGAATTTACTGCGGATGATCTATTGGGTGAGATATTTAGTAAGTTTTGTATCGGAAAGTGAAGTAACATTTTATAAAACCACATACCCGTCTATAAACCCCAGTTAAAGCAAGCTTAAGAGAGATCACCCACCTCTACAATATTCCACAAAATTCTATGATCGGGTGTAAAAAATACACCCAATTTTACACCTTATGCTATAATTTCGTACAAATCAGGTGTAATTTTTGTATTGGAGATTGTATTATGGGCAAATTAAAGAAAACTCAAATTGATAATTTATTGGGTAAGCCACAATCTAAACAATTGGAATTGGCGGATGGAAACAATTTATATTTAATTGTTACCAAGATTGGCAGTTGTAAATTTAAGTACCGGATTATAACTGACAATAAGGCAACTTGGCTTGTAATTGGTAATTATCCTGATGTAACTTTAAATGAAGCCCGTCAAATAGCCCTGGATTATAGAGCTATGATCGTTAAAAAAATTGACCCTAGTATTGCCAAAAAGCAAGAACAAGCTAAAAACATTTCCATGGAGCAACTGACTGATCGGTATTATAAAGAATGCATGCCATCAGTTAGAACTAAAGAAGACAGCATTAAACAATTCACTAGAGCGGTTGATAATGACATTTTGAAAATTATTGGTAAGATGCCCGTTATAGATGTCAATGATGAGATCATACGTAATAAATTAATTAATCCAAAGCTAGAGAATGGTAGCCCTTCAGTAGCAAGGCGAACCAGAAATAACATTAAATTACTACTAGATTTTGCCAGAGATTTAGGAATTATCGACATTAATCCAGCCAGTAAAATTAAAGCATCAAGAATATACAATGATAAGCCTCGTAAGCGTCATTTAACTATGGATGAAATAAGGACATTTTTAAATTTAGTTTATAGCGCAGCAATTAAAACACAACATAAATTTGCTTTTCACTTATCTCTTTTATTGCTTACCAGGAAAACTGAGTTAGTACATGCCACTTGGGATTTGGTAGACTTCGCTCAAAAAAGCTTTACTATCAAAGAGAGCAAAATGGATACTCAACTCCTGATCCCCCTATCGGATCAAGCAATAAAAATACTTGAAAAACTAAAATCTTTATCTCAAGGGAGTAACTATGTTTTTATTGGTAGAAGCGGCATAAACTCGCCTGTAAGCAGCAATACTTTA
>Ga0134126_10000576_pt1 | contig 46730 bp, 42 predicted proteins | sample KB31752_FD_96881 | JGI IMG/M metagenome (GOLD analysis project Ga0134126, IMG submission 96881) | Terrestrial soil microbial communities with excess Nitrogen fertilizer from Kellogg Biological Station, Michigan, USA - KB3-175-2 | ecosystem: Environmental > Terrestrial > Soil > Unclassified ...
AGGCCGCCGTAATGATCCTGATCGTGAGGAAACAGCTCGTCCGGCCTCAGGCCATCAAGGTGGCCACGGCTTGCTTTCAGCCTGGCGAGAATGATCTCGCATGAAATCGGATGACGCTCGTAGAAGTCGATCGCCGAGCGAATGTCCGCGGTCACGCTTTTTAGATCTCTCACGCCGCCAGCGTGTTCTCCACCAGCTTGATCCAGTAGGAGGTGCCGTAGACGATCGCCTCGTCATTGAAATTATAGGCGGGGTGATGCAGGCCGGCGCTGTCGCCGTTGCCGCAGAAGATGAACGCGCCCGGGCGGGCTTGCAACATGTAGGAGAAATCCTCCGCGCCCATCATCGGTTGGGTGTCGTGGACATTGGCCTCGCCCGCGACATCTCTTGCGACCTGCGCCGCAAGCTCGGTCTGCGCCGCATGATTGACGGTGACGGGATAGCCGTACTCATAGGCGAGGTCGATCTTTGCGCCGGTGATCTGGGCCACGCCGGCGCAGACTTCATGCACGCGCTTCTCGATCAGCGCCATCACCTCGCGCGTCAGCGTGCGCACGGTGCCGCGCAACACAGCGGTCTGCGGGATCACGTTGCGGGCGTTGCCGGCGTGGAATTCGCAGATCGAGATCACGGCCGAATCCAGCGGATCGACGTTGCGTGCCACGATCTGCTGCAGGGCGCCGATGAGCTGGGTGCCGACCATCACCGAATCGATGCATTTGTGCGGCCGCGCCGCGTGCCCGCCATGGCCTTCGATCTTGATGTCGAGGGATGCCGTCGAGGCCATGATCGGACCGGGGCGGATCGCGAACGCGCCGATCGGAATGCCAGGGCCGTTGTGCATGCCGTAGACCTGCTCGATACCGAAACGGTCCATCAGCCCGTCCTTGATCATCGCGGCCGCACCCGCGCCACCCTCTTCCGCCGGCTGGAAAATCACGACCGCATTGCCGGCAAAATTGCGCGTCTCTGCGAGATAGCGTGCCGCGCCGAGCAGCATCGCGGTATGGCCGTCATGGCCGCAGGCGTGCATCTTGCCGGGCGTCTTGGAGGAATAGGGCAGATTGGTGGTCTCCTCGATCGGCAGCGCGTCCATGTCGGCGCGGAGCCCGATGACCTTGATCTCGCCCCGGCCGCCCTGCTTCTTGCCCTTGATGACGCCGACCACGCCAGTCTTGCCGAGACCCGTGGCGACCTCGTCGCAGCCGAACTCCCGCAGGCGGTCCGCGACGAATGCTGCGGTGCGATGCACATCATAGAGCAGTTCCGGATGCTCGTGGATATCCTGGCGCCAAGCCTGGATCTCGGGTTGCAGGTCGGCGACGCGGTTCACGATAGGCATGGCACATCTCGGCTTATCAGGTTGCTGTTCCACCCTGTCTAGCACGCGAAATGCGTTTGACCTAACTCTGCCGCGGGATGCTGTACAGCGGCGGCGCGCAGGGCTATGGCCATTGAAAAATGTCGCCAGGCGAGGACGTTATGAAAAGGCTTGAAGGTGATTTCGATTATATCGTTGTCGGCGCCGGCACCGCCGGCTGCATCGTCGCCAATCGCCTGTCGGCCGATTCCAGGAGGCGCGTGCTGATCCTGGAGGCCGGCGGCAGGGACAACTGGATCTGGTTCCACATCCCGGTCGGATATCTCTTTGCGATCGGCAATCCGCGCTCCGACTGGATGTTCAAGACCGAGGCCGAGCCGGGCCTCAATGGCCGCGCGCTCAACTATCCCCGCGGCAAGGTGATCGGCGGCTGCTCGGCCATCAACGCCATGATCTCGATGCGCGGCCAGGCCGCCGATTACGACCACTGGCGCCAACTCGGGCTCACAGGCTGGGGCTATGACGACGTGCTGCCGGCATTCCGACGGCTGGAGGATCACTTCCTCGGGGAAAGCGAGCATCACGGGGCCGGCGGCGGCTGGCGCATCGAGGCGCCGCGGCTGTCCTGGACCATCCTGGATGCGGTCGGTGAAGCCGCGCAGGAAATGGGGATCAGGAAAATCCCCGACTTCAACACCGGCGACAATGAGGGCGTGAGCTATTTCCACGTCAACCAGAAGCGCGGCCGGCGCTGGTCCTCGGCACGCGGCTTCCTCAAGCCGGCCCTGAGCCGACCCAACCTGCGGCTCGAAACCAATGTGCTGGTCGACCGCCTTCTGGTCGAGAACGGCCGCGCGGTCGGTGTGCGCTTCACACAGAACGGCGAGACCATCGAGGCCCGCGCCAAAGGCGAGGTGATCCTCTCTGCCGGCGCGATCGGCTCGGTGCAGGTGCTGCACCGCTCCGGTATCGGCCCGTCCGACTGGCTGTCTCCGCTCGGCATCGGCGTGGTGCTCGATCGCGGTGGCGTGGGGCGTAATCTGCAGGACCATCTGCAGCAGCGCGCGATCTACAAGGTCACGGGCGTACGCACGCTGAACGAGACCTATTACTCGCTGCCGCGCCGTGCGCTGATGGGCATCGACTACGCCTTCCGCCGCCGCGGTCCGCTCACCATGGCGCCATCGCAGCTCGGCATCTTCACGCGCTCCGACGCGACGCGCGCGCGCGCCAACATCCAGTTCCACGTGCAGCCGCTGTCGCTCGACAAGTTCGGCGATCCCTTGCACCGGTTTCCTGCCATCACGGTGAGCGCCTGCAATCTGCAGCCGACCTCGCGCGGCACGGTGCGGCTGCGCTCGGTGAGGGCCGACGAGAAGCCCGCGATCGCGCCGAACTATCTCGCTACCGACGAGGACCGCCAAGTGGCGGCGGATGCAATCCGCACCACGCGGCGACTGATGAAGCAGAACGCGCTGGCGAAATATCGGCCCGAGGAATTCCTGCCCGGCCCTTCCGTCGGCGACGACGATGCCTCGCTCGCCAGGGCCGCCGGCGATATCGGCACCACCATCTTCCATCCCGTCGGCACCGCGAAGATGGGTACCGCCAGCGACCCCCATGCCGTGGTCGACGAGCGGCTGCGCTTTTATGGCCTCGCGGGCCTTCGCGTCGTCGACGCCTCAGTGATGCCGACCATCACCTCGGGCAACACCAACACGCCGACCGCGATGATCGCCGAGAAGGGCGCAGGCATGATCCGGGAGGATGCGCGGTAGCCTTAAGACACCGCCAAAAAAGGCATGCCCCCTTGCGTGTGCGGGCCTGCGGCCGCCCCCAAACCCACTGGCTGGGCCGCTTTGGGCAGGCTACAGTTCCTGCATGACTGTCACGGATATTGCGAGCAGGACCTATAATCACAGCTGGCGGCTGGATCCGATCATCCGCAGCCTGCTCGATACCGATTTCTACAAGCTGTTGATGGTGCAGATGATTCGGGAGTCCTACCCGAACCAGAAGGTGACCTTTTCCGTCATCAACCGCTCGCAACAGGTGCGGCTGGCCGAGATCATCGATGAGGCGGAGCTCAGAGCGCAACTCGACCATGCGCGCACCGTCCGCTTCTCCAACAAGGAGCTGATCTGGCTCGCCGGCAACACCTTTTACGGCAAGACTCAAATGTTTGCGCCGGAGTTCATCGACTGGCTCACCGAGTTTCGCCTGCCCGAATACGAACTGCGCAAGGTCGAGGGTCAATACGAATTGCATTTCCATGGGCCGTGGACGCACACCACAATGTGGGAAATCCCGGCGCTCGCAATCCTGAACGAGCTGCGCTCGCGCGCGGCGATGAAGGGCCAGGGGCGCTTTGCGCTGGACGTGCTCTACGCCCGCGCCAAGGCAAAGCTCTGGAGCAAGGTCGAGCGGCTGCGCAAGCTCGAAGGCCTGCGCCTTTCCGATTTCGGCACGCGACGGCGGCACGGCTTCCTCTGGCAGCGCTGGTGCGTGGAGGCTGTGAAGGAAGGCCTTGGGCCATCGTTCACCGGCACCTCGAACGTCCTGCTCGCCATGGACAACGATCTCGAGGCGATCGGCACCAACGCGCACGAATTGCCGATGGTGGCCGCGGCGCTTGCCGACAGCGACGAGGAATTGCGCCGGGCGCCCTACCGTATCCTCGGCCAATGGAGCCACACCTATGGCGGCAACCTCCTGATCGCGCTCCCCGACGCGTACGGCACCAGGGCTTTCCTGCGCGATGCGCCGGAATGGGTTGCCGACTGGACCGGCTTTCGCCCAGACAGCGCGCCGCCGGTCGAGGCCGGCGAGGAGATCATCAAGTGGTGGAGGCAGAAGGGGCGCAATCCGAAGGAAAAGCTTCTGGTGTTCTCCGACGCCATGGATGCCGGATCCATCGAGCAGACCTATCATCATTTCCACGGCCGCGTGCGACTCTCGTTCGGCTGGGGCACCAACCTCACCAATGATTTCGTCGGCTGCACGCCGGACGGATCGGTCGATCTCGATCCGATCTCGATCGTCTGCAAGGTGACATCGGTCGATGGCCGCCCTGCGGTCAAACTCTCGGACAATCCGGAAAAGGCCACCGGCAATCCAGCGGAGATCGAGCGGTATTTGCGCGTGTTCGGCGATGCGGGCCGGGTCCGCACCGCCGTGCTGGTCTGAGGCGTTTGTTCAGAGGCCGGCTTTTTCCTTCCTTTGTCCTTTCGAATAAGCGGGCGCGACTCGCCTGATCAGAGACACGAAAGCCAATCGACAGACGACGGGAAAGGAGAATGCCATGATCACTCAGGCAAGCAAGTTTGCGACGATGCTGCGCGGCGGCGAGCTTATCGTTGCACCGGGCGCCTATGATTGCATCACCGCACGCATGGTCGACCAGGCCGGCTATTCCGCCTGCTACATGACGGGGGCCGGCGTCGCGGCAACCCTCGGCTATCCCGACTACGGCCTCGTGACCATGAGCGAGATGGCCGACAACGCCGGACGCATGACCAACGTGCTCAACATTCCCCTGATCGCTGACGCCGACACGGGCTACGGCAATGAACTCAACGTCGTCCGAACCGTGCGCGAATATGAGAGGCGCGGCGTCGCCGCGATCCAGATCGAGGATCAGACATTTCCGAAGCGCTGCGGGCACCTCGACAACAAGGAAGTCGTGCCGATGGACGAATTCCTGCCGAAGATCCGTGCCGCCGCGTCCTCGAGGACCAATCCCGACTTCATGATCATCGCGCGCACTGATGCGCGCGCCGTGATCGGCTTTGACGAAGCGGTGCGCCGCGCCAACGCCGCGCTCGATGGCGGCGCCGACGTCGCTTTCATCGAGGCGCCGCAGACGATCGACGAAGTACGCGCCGTGCCGAAGCTGGTGAAGGGCCCTTGCATGCTCAACATGGTGTGGAAGGGCAAAACGCCGCAAGTGTCGATTGCCGAGGCGCGCGCCATGGGTTTCCGGATCATGATCCTGCCGGGAATCCTGTTCAAGGCCGTGATCGGCACCTGCGACAGCGTCCTGGCCGATCTCAGGGCGCAGGGACGGCATCCGACACCGGCCGGTGACATGGACATCAAGGCGGGGTTTGCGCGCGTCGGCGCTAGTGAATGGGACCCGCTGCGCGAGCGTTTCCGTGATCCGTCCTTGAAGCTTGCCGGTTGAGCCGAGAACTGCAGACATCAAAAATTGCCGACATCGGGAGCTGCAGATATGGCGTTCAAGCTCGATCGCATCGACCACATTGTTCTCAACTGCTCGGATCCCGCGCGGACGATCGCCTGGTACCAGAAGGTGCTCGGCATGAAGGCCGAGAGCTATGACGAGAGCCGCACCGCGCTGGTGTTCGGCCGGCAGAAATTCAACGTCCGCCCGACGCTTACGACGAGCTGGAAAACTTGCGCGGTGGACGCGCCAGGCTCGCTCGACCTCTGCTTCATCACGCAGTCGCCGCCGGAAGCGGTCATCGATCATTTCCGACAATGCGGTGTGGATGGAATTTCCGGCCCCGTGACCAGATCGGGCGCGCTCGGCCCGATCATTTCGGTTTACTGCAGCGATCCGGACGGCAACCTGATTGAGGTCGCGTCTTATCCGGCGGTGCCGACCGACTCGGCACCGCCGTGATGGCTAAGACGCCCTCACGCTCATTCGGTCGAACCTGGCCTTCTGCTCGTCGCTGAGCGAGCCGTAGAACTTCATCAGCGCGGACTGCGTCATCTGCAGCGCCTGCGACACCGCCTGCAGGCGATCCCGCATCGCCGCGAGGCGGCCCGTCGGCGTCAGTTGCTGGTCGGGCTGACACTTCGCCTGCAGCATCTTGGCGGAGTCCATTGTCGCCTGATCAAGTGCCCTCAGGGCTTGATCCTGGTCGCCATCAAGCCGGAGCGTGCGCTCGATCTTCGCAACCGGCAGGTCGCTCTTCGCACCGATCTGGCCCTGGCAAAGGTGATTGAGATCGCTGCCACCCTTGCGAGAGGCTGTCTGCTCATTCTGATCGAGTGCAATGAACCGCTCGCGCTGCTCATCGCTTAGCGATCGATAGAACTGGTCCAGCGCCGGCGCCACGACTTCCACCGCCTTCAGCATGGCGTCCACCCGCGCCCGCATCGCGGCCAGACGGCCGGTCGGGGTGCTCGGCAATTCGCCCGGACAGGCGCGTTGCAGGATATTGACGGCCCTGATGGTCGCGTCCTTCAATGCATTGAGCAGGTCACGCTGCTTCTGATCAGGCTGCACCTGATCAGCGATTTTCTGGATGGAGAAGTCGGTCAGACCCTGGGCCTGCCCGGAGCAAATCCGCTCGGCGCTTGCCGACCGCGCGGTGCTGCCCACGGTCTGGTTGGTGGCGCGATCGTAGACCCGTTCCGATCCCGATGACCCCGCATAGGCATAGGCGTCCTCGGACGCATCATATTCCGGCGCGTAGCCGCCATAGATCCCGGCATAGACATCGTCGAAGGCATAAGGCCAGAACGTGTCATAGGCGTAGGGCGAATAGGTGTAGTCGACGAAATCGCTGTACGCATAAGGCCAGAACAGTGGGCCAACAAATCCGAGCACGATACCGAGATGGTGGTGATGGCGACGATCGTACAGGCCCGACTGCATGAAACGGCCACGGAACGTCGACGGCGAAAGGGCCTCTCCTCGTCTCGACGGTTGCTGGCTCGCAAACACCGGATTGCGAATGATCGGCGCTCTCTGCTGCTGGGGCTGACGTTGCTCCAGGCGGCTCAGATCTCCTTTATTGCCTTTCGGGCCAACCCGACTTTCCGGGCCCTGGCCAACGGTTTCACGACCACGCACGCTCGGCTGTTGCCGCTCGGCCGTCGTGGCTTGCGGGTTGGACCGTGCGTGCTCGAGGGCGTGCGCTTCGCTCGGCCTCGCCTCGCTTGAGCCATGCCGGCTCAGCTCGCGCGCGGCATGCTCCGCGCCGAGGCGAGAAGGAGCTGACGCAAATCGTCCGCCTCGCGGGCCGCCCCGCTCGGCCGCGATATGAGGTGGTGCACCGTGGGAGGTTGCGAAGCGCGGCCCGCCATGCGGGACAGCCGGCGAGGCGATGTGAGGTCTCGCCAGGTGAGGCGCAGCCATGTGCTGATGCGCCGCCATGTGCGCGACGTGGGGCGCAGCGATGTGCGGCGACGCAGCGAAGTGAGGCGCCATCCGAGGCGCCGGAGCTGCGATGTGCGGCGCAGCCATCCGCTGCGGCGCAGCGGAGATGTGCGGCATGGCTGGTGCAGCATGGGGCATGGGTGCCATATGCGGCATGGCCGGTGCGGCGTGAGGCATTGCCGGTGCCGCGTGAGGCATAGCCTGCGCGCCACCGCCCGGGCCACGATGACCCTGAGCCATTGCAGCCGTTGTTGAAGCAGAAAGGGCGAAAAGCGCAGCCACTGCTGCGCGGTGCAAATGCGCCGACATGACAGAGACTCCACACGATGATGTAGTCAAATGCGCGAGTGACCTGTTGCGTTCCGCCCTTGGAGGCGAGAAATCGCCGCATATCGCCGGCCCGCCGACGGGCAAATGCGGCCGTCTCCGCTCACGTGATCGTCATTAACCCCGTTTCGGTCCCGCCGAATCGCCGGGAATAAACGGCGCGCCCTCCCGATCACGTCCGCGGGTACCCAATCAGGGGTCCAAGGAGAGAGCGCGATGAGCGATCACGATAAGGAACGCGGCGTGAGCCGCCGCAAGGTGCTGGAATGCATGACCTGGGCCGGCACCGGCGTACTCTGGACGGTCACGGGCGGCGTGCCGCGCTCGCTTGGCCTTGTCGAGGCGGCGAACGCGGCCGAACCGGCCGGCATGACCTTCCTGCAGATCTCCGACAGCCATGTCGGCTTCGACAAGCCGGCCAATCCGAATGCGCTCGGCACGCTGGAGGAAGCGATCAACAAGGTGAAGGCAATGCCGAAAAAGCCCTCCTTCATGATCCATACAGGCGACATCTCGCATCTTTCGAAGGCGTCCGAATTCGATGACGCCGACCGCATCATCTCGCAGGCGAAGCTCGACGTGCATTACGTACCCGGCGAGCACGATTTCCTTGACGAAGAGATCAAGTTCTACAAGGACCGTTACGGCAAAGGCACCAGAGGCGCCGGTTATTACTCCTTCGACGCCGGCGGCGTGCACTTCATCGGCCTCGTCAACGTAGTCGACCTCAAGGCCGGCGGTCTCGGCAATCTCGGCGCCGAACAGCTCGCCTGGCTCGCCGACGATCTCAAGGGCAAATCGAAATCCACTCCCGTGGTGCTGTTCGCCCACATCCCGCTCTGGACGGTCTATCCGCAATGGGGCTGGGGCACCGACGACGGCGGACGCGCGCTGGAATTGCTGAAGGGCTTTGGCTCGGTGACGGTGCTCAACGGCCACATCCATCAGATCATGCAGAAGGTCGAAGGGGCCGTTACGTTCCACACCGCACGCTCCACCGCCTTCCCGCAGCCCGCGCCCGGCACCGCTCCCTCGCCCGGTCCGATGAAGGTCGAGGACGCCAGGCTCCGCGGCATGCTCGGCATCGCCAGCATCAACTACAGGCAGGGCCAGGAAAAGCTCGCGATCATCGACACGCCGCTCGCCGGCTAAAGGGAATAGGACCATGAAATGCATCACTCTCCGCAGCCTTGCAGCGGCTGCGGCCGTCCTCGTCTGCCTTGGCGGCGGGACCGCGCAGGCCCAGGAGCTCAAGGTCACCATCGACAACTTCACCTTCACGCCGGTCGAGCTGACGGTGAAGGTCGGCGACACCGTGACCTGGACCAATCACGATGACATTCCGCACACCGTGGTTTCGGCGGGAAAATTCCGCTCCAAGGCGATGGATACCGACAACAGCTTCTCCTTCACTTTCACCTCCGCGGGTGACTACAAGTACTTCTGCTCCCTGCACCCGCACATGAGCGGAATGATCAAGGTTGAGTAGCAGCCGGATTCAAGGCATCACCATCGTGCCCGGCCCGTGGCTTGCCGCGGGCCGGGCGCACGCGGTTTCTGCAACGGTCGGACGAGCAGCGATGCCGGTAAACACCATCCAGGACGATCCGGAGCGGGCGCGGCGCTTCCGGGAGGCGGCGCTGCCGCATCTGGACGATGTCTACACGCTCGCGCGCTATCTGTTGCGGGATGCATCCGACGCCGAGGACGCGGTGCAGGAGTGTTATTTGCGCGCGCTGAAGCATTTCGACACCTATCGCGGCCCGGCGATGAAGCCCTGGCTGTTTGCGATCCTGCGCAATGTCTGCCGCGCCGAATATGCGCGGCGCGCTACCGCGCCATCCGCCGCGATCGAGGATACGGCGGAGACTGCCGAGCAGACCCCGCTCTGGCACGAGGAACAGCAGACGCCGGAAGCCGAGCTCGTGCGCGAGCGCGATGCTTCCGCGATCCGGCGGATGGTCGACGCCCTCGCCGAGCCTTTCAAGGAGACGTTCGTATTGCGCGAAATCAATAATCTGTCTTATCGCGAGATCGCCGACGCGGTCGGGGCACCGGTCGGCACGGTGATGTCCCGACTCGCGCGCGCCCGTGCCATGCTGCGCTCCGCGTGGCTCAAGGAACAGGAGCAACCGCAATGACCTGCGAAGAGGCTCAAATCCTGCTCCATGCGTTGATCGACGATGAGCTCGATGCCTCCAACGCTCGCCAGCTGGAGGCCCATATTGCGACCTGCCCGCGTTGCACGGCTGAGCTCGCCTCCTATCGTCGGATGCGTGAGATGATGAACAAGACCGAGTTGCGCTTTACCGCGCCGGCGAGCCTGCGCCAGCGCCTCGACGAGGTGCTGCCCAAGCCCGCGCCGGCGGCGCCCTCGAACGTCACGCCGCTCGCGAGTCGCCGCTCGGTGCTGCGCGGCTTTGCCCTTGGCTCGGCGGTGTCGGCGTTGGCCGCTACCCTTCTCGTCGCCGTCGTGATGCGCCAGGACGATCAGCAACTGATCGAAGCCGAGATCGTGTCCTCGCATCTGCGCTCGCTGCAGCCGGGCCATCTGATCGACGTGGTCTCGACCGACAAGCATACGGTAAAACCCTGGTTCAACGGTAAGCTCGACGTGTCGCCGCCGGTGATCGACCTCACCGCCCAGGGCTTTACCCTGATCGGCGGCCGGCTCGACTATGTCAATGAGCGCGCCATCGGTGCCGTCGTCTACAAGCGCCGCGCGCATGTCATCAACCTGTTCGTGGCGCAGACCTCGAACATGGCGCACAAGGCAGCGAAGATGGACACCATCCAGGGCTTCAACATCCGCCGCTGGAGTGACCGCGGCATGAACTTCTGGGCGGTCAGCGACATCGGCGCCGACGAGCTCGCCGAATTCGGCGAGAAGTTCGAGGCGGCGGCAGGGGCGAGCAAGGAAGGGTAGCTGCCTTTGACCATCGAACAAAGCCACCGTCTCTGCCTAGAGCTGCCTAGAGGGATGGCGACGCAAATCAACGCCTGCAACGGCGCGATGGAAATCCTTCGGGGACATTGCTATATTCGTGGCCATGCGTCGCGATGATGTTAACGCTGTTGGAGCGCTTCTCGAGCAGCGACAGGAATAGCGACAATGGCCAAGAAGCCAAGACCCATGCATCCCGGCGAGGTCTTGCAGGAAGAATTCCTGGTCCCGCTGCATATGTCGGCGGGCGCCCTGGCCAAGGCCTGCGGCCTGCCCCGCACACCCGGATCGAGCGGATCGCCAGCGAACAGACCGGCATCACCGCCGATACCGCGCTTCGGCTCGCCAAGGCGCTCGGTACAACGGCGCAACTCTGGCTCAATCTGCAGAACGACTACGACATCCAGATCGCCAAGCGCGATCTTGGCAAGGTTCTCGAGCGCATCGAGACCGTGAACAAGCCGAGGGCGGCTTGATTCGTCCTACGCCGATTTCCTCACCGCATTGTCGACCAGCGTCTTGCCGAGCGACCAGATCGCGCCGGGCACCTTGTGGCTGCCGGCGATGACGGTGTCGAACGCCGTCTCGATCCATTTGCAATCATCGTCGGTGATGGTGAGCGAGGGCAACAGTTTTATCGTGTGGCTGCCGTGACCCGCGACCTGGGTCAGGATCTTGTGATCCCTGAACAACGGCACGGTGATGAGCTGACAGAACAGGCCCTTGTTGGCGGTCTCCAGCACGTTCCACGATGCCTTCAGCCGCAGCGATTTCGGCGGGCCGAATTCGACGCCAATCATCAGCCCCTTGCCGCGCACTTCCTTCATCAGCTCGTAGCCAGGTACCATGCGCGTCAGCGCAAGGCGAAGCTCCGCTCCGCGCTTGGCCGCCTGCTCGACCAGCTTCTCCGCCTCGACCACCTCCAGCGTGGCGATGCCGGCGGCCATCGCGAGATCGTTCTTGCCGAAGGTCGAGCCGTGCACGACCGCGCGGTCCATCTGGTTGAAGATCTTGTCGAAGATGTTCTTGCGCGTCAAAAGCGCGCCGACCGGCACGTGGCCGCCGGAGAGCGCTTTCGCCAGCAGCACCATGTCGGGCTCGACGTTCCAGTGCTCGATCGCAAGGAAGCGGCCGGTGCGTCCCATGCCGGTCTGGATCTCGTCGGCGATGAACACGGTGCCGTATTTCTTGCAGAGCGCCGCGGCACCGGGGAGGAATTCGTCGGTCGGCAGGTTGACGCCCTTGCCCTGGATCGGCTCGACGATGAAGGCGGCGACCTCGCGCGACGAAAGCTGCTTCTCCAGCGCGGCGAGATCGTTGAAGGGAATGGCCGTGCATCCCGGCAACAACGGCTCGAAGCCGGAGCGGAAATTCATGTCGTCGGTGAGCGACAACGCGCCGTAGGACAGGCCGTGGAAAGAATGAGCGCAGTGGACGATGCCGGGCCGGCCCGTCGCACTGCGGGCAAACTTGATCGCGGCCTCCACCGTCTCCGCGCCGGAATTGGCGAAGAACACCTTGTCCAGATACGGCGCATATTTGAGCAGTCGTTCGGCCAGCACGCCGGCGAGCGTCGACACGTCGAGCTGCACGAGGTTCGGCAGGTCGCTGTCAAGCACGCTTTTCAGCGCACTGCGCAGCGTCGGGTGATTGCGGCCAATCGCAAAAACGCCAAAACCGCTCAGTAGGTCGAGATAGCGGACGTTGTCGCGATCGTAGAGATACTGGCCTTGCCCCTTCTGGAAACCGACATCGTAACCGATCGTCTTGAGAACGCGTACAAGCTGCTCGTTCAGGTGGCGGGCATGCATGGAACTGCGCTGCGCCTGACGCTGCGCAAACATTTCGGAAACGTCCAGATGGGAACCAAGCATCCGCTTACACACTTCGGTTGAAGGCCGTTTCGTCAACTGAAAACGCCCAATGCGGCGTTTTGCCCTCATTCGCACCCTCAACGCAAGCACAGGTTTGAGCCATGTTGCAACGCCCACGAAAGATCGCAAAACCAGCTCTTGTCTTGACCGCTTTTCTGCAAGCGACCTGCGCGACGGCGTTGGCGGCCGACCCCACCGGCGACTGGCGCGTGGCGGACGGCGTCGCCAATATCCGCGTGGCGCAATGCGACGGCCGCATGTGGGGTGTGGTCGCCTGGGAGAAGGAGCCCGGCGGCGTCGACCGCAATAATCCGGATGCCTCAAAACGAAACAGGCCGACGCTCGGCATGCCGATCCTGCTCGACATGAAGAAGAGACCAGGCGCCGATTCCTGGGAAGGCCAAGTCTACAACGCCAAGGACGGCGAGACTTATAGCGCTTCGATTGCTCCGACCGACCCCAACCATCTCGCGATCAGGGGCTGCGTGCTCGGCTTCCTTTGCGGCGGCGAGACCTGGACCCGTGTCGCTCCGCCGATCCCCTCAAGTCCCGCCAACAGCATGGCCAGGGGGTCGTCCACGATGACCGCGGCCAGCAAGCCTGCTGCACCGAAAGCCGCCCCCAAGGCCACCTCCAGGACCGCCGCTGCCACGCCGCCGCGGACCCCAGGCGCGATCCCGCCGGGCGCCAAGGGCCATGGTCGGGACCATGGTCAGCGCGATCCCGTCGGCGACATCTGCCTACTCCCCGATCTCGCGCGGCTTACCCATTAGCGCCGGCTGGAAAAGCAACACGGCGGCGAGCGTGGTGAGGAGCGACAGCGCCAACAGCTTGCCCATGCTCGACGTGCCGGGGTGGCTCGACAACCACAGGCTTCCGAACGCGGTCGCCGTCGTCAGCGCGCTGAAAAAGATCGCGCGTGTCAGACTCGACTGCAGGAGGTTGGTCCGCCCCGAGCGCCAGGCCACGATGTAATAGATCTTGAAGGCGACGCCGATGCCGAGCAACAGCGGCAGCGCGACGATGTTGGCGAAATTGAGCGGCAGCCTGATGAGCACGCAAATTTCCATCGTCACCGCGCCGGCAACCAGCAGCGGCACCAGGGTCATCAGCACGTCGGTGATGCGCCGCAGCGTGATCCACAGCAGAAGGCTGATCACGACCAGCGCATAGATGCCGGCATGGACGAAGGACTCGATCACGGTATCGCCCGATTTGAGGATCGACACCGGGCCGCCGATCGCAGTCGGCTCGGCCTTTAGCACCGCTGTCGCAAAGCGCCGCAGATTGTCGTTGTCGTTGGGATCGCCCTTCGGCAACGCCTCGACCCGCATCAGCCCGTCCTTGCTCTTCCAGTCATTGACGATCACGGGCGGCAGCGTATCGAGCGAGACAGGCTGGGCCTGCAGCGCCTTCTTCAACTGGTCGAGCACGATCTTGAGCGGATCGACGAAGATCGCCTGCGCCTTGTTGCGCGTGGCCTCGTCGGAATTGGCGAGCTTCTCCAGCGCGTCCGCAAGGCGCCGGGCGGTAACTGCGCCCGGCCCCGTGCCGTCGCCGGCGTCCCGTCTGAGGGCCGCGACCGAGCTCTTGAGCGAATCGATGTTCTCCTGGTCCGACGGCGGGTTGTCGATCGAATCCGGATTGAGTGCGGGACCGAGCACCCGCGCGCCCTGCGCGATCAGCTTCAGCTTCGCCGGCTGGTCGTCGGGAATGAAGTTGTCGAGCGATCGCACGCTGAGGACCTCGGGGAGCTTTTCGAGCTTCGCCTCGATCTTCTTGGCGTCCTCTTCCGAATGGGTCAGCACGTTGACTGCGTTGGCGCCGGTGTTCGGATCCTTGCGCAAGTCGAGGAAGGTCGCAATCGACTCGGCCTTGGGATTGCGCAGGTTCATCGGGTTGAAATCGAACTTCATGAAATAGAGCAGCGGCAGCCCGGCGATCGCAACCGCAAGCGTGCCGGCCACGATGGCAACGCGATGCGTTTCGAGGAAGCGATCGACGGGGGCGAGGAAAGCGTAGCCGACCGGCTCGCTCTCGCCGGGCGGATTGATCAGCTTCAGGATCGCCGGCAGCACCGTGATCGAGGAGAAGAACGCGATCACCATGCCGGCGCCCGCGATCTCGCCGAGCTCGGAAATGCCCTTGTAGTCGGTCGGCAGGAAGCAGAGGAAGCCGCACGCGGTCGCCATCGCCGCGAGCGACAGCGGCACCGCCACACGTCGCGCCGCCTCCTCCAGCGCTGCAGCCAGATTGTCGTTCTTGAAGCGCTCCGAACGGTAGCGGACGCTGAACTGGATGCCGAAATCGACACCAAGACCGACGAACAGCACCGCAAAGGCGATCGACAACAGGTTCAGCGAGCCGACCAGCCACAATCCGACCGCCGTCGTGGTCGACAGGCCGATGAACAGATTGAGGAACACGGCGAAGATGATCTTGGCCGAATGCAGCGCGAGCCAGAGAATGAACAGCACCACGATGACGGTGCCGATGCCGTTGACGATCGCGCCCTGCTGCACGGTCGAGTATTCTTCGTTGGCGATCGGAATCGGTCCGGTCAGCCGCACCCGCGCCTGGTATTTGCCGGCGAAGTCGAGCTCGGCCGCGGCTTTGCGAATCGCGTCGGTCGCATTCTTGCCGGGCTCGAGCGCGCCGTAGTCGATGACCGGCTTGAATTCGATGAAGGCGCGCTTGTCGGAGTCGCTCAGAGGCGTGTCGCTAACGAGCTGGCGCCAGGAGAAATTCGCCGTCCCCTTGTTCAGGATGTCCTCGACCGTCTGCGCGATCTGATTGAAGGGACGCGTGGTGTTGTCGAGCTTGACCTCGCCGCGCTTGACGCCGGCAAGCCCCGTCTCGAGCGCCCCGGTCAGACCGCGGATCGAGGGATCGCCCGCCATGATCTCGATCAGGGGGGCGGCCTTCTCGAACTGACCGGTGACCTCGGCGACCTTCTGGGTCGGCAGGAATAATAGCCCGTTCTTCTCGAAGAAATCGCCCGAGCCAAGCGGCTGCATGGACACGAAGTTCTTCTTGTCGCCCCTCAGCTTGGCCTCGAGGGCAGCGGCCGCCGAGTTCGTTAGCTCAGGGGTCGGCGCATCCACCACCGCCAGGATGGTCGCGTCACGGTCAAAGGCCCTGTCGAACTGCTGGTCGCGCTGGCGCCAATCCATCTTGTCCGAGATCAGCGTGTTGATGTCGGTGTTGATGGCGAAATGGCGCGAGGTGTAATAGCCCGCCGCGATGGCAAGGATCAGCCCGACCGAGAGAGTCAGCGTGGCGAAACGGGTACAGGCCGTGACGATCGAGACGACAATACTTGTCAGCACATCATTTCTTTCTAATGTTAACAGACAGCGGCAACGCCACGCTCTCTAGCGGAGTTCCCAGAGCCAGACTAACCTTGATTTCCAAGAATTTTTCGAAGGCAGCACAGACACATAGCTCGGATTGGAGCGGTTTGGGTGCGAGGCCGGTATAGCGGGGAATGTCGATGCGTAAAGTGACGAACGAGTGAGGGGATTAAGACTTCGACTTCCGGGACTTGTATGGCAGTATCATAATACCACGCGCCAATACCTTCGCTTGGCGGGCACCCAGGGTGAGTTCTAGGGGTCTTAAGGTTCTTGGCACGGCCCGCCTTTTCTAGCCGGTCGATTTTTGACACAAGGCTTTGGGCCTGGATGCGTCTGACCGTACCGGGGGTCACAATGCTGGTGCGGATATGGCAGCTATTCTGACACTGGGCGGTATTTGGGGATGACAGGAACCGAAAGAGAGTCAACTTGAGTAACGGACGTCCCATGGAAGTCTATCTGGCCCAGCCGCGCGGCTTTTGTGCCGGCGTCGTGCGCGCGATCGAGATCGTCGAGCGCGCGCTCGAAAAGTACGGCCCTCCGGTCTATGTGCGCCACGAGATCGTGCATAACAAATACGTGGTCGAGAGCCTGAAGAACAAAGGGGCGATCTTTGTCGAGGACCTCTCGGAGGTGCCGCCGCAATCGGTCACCGTATTTTCCGCCCACGGCGTGGCACGCACGGTGGAGGAGGAAGCGGCTGCACGCGGCCTGCCGGTGCTGAACGCGACCTGCCCGCTGGTCACGAAAGTTCACAATCAGGGCAAGCGCTATATGACGAAGGGCCGATCCCTGATCCTGATCGGTCATGCCGGCCATCCGGAGGTCGAGGGCACCATGGGGCAGGTTCCCGGCCCCGTGCTGCTCGTGCAGGACGTGGAGGACGTGACAGCGCTGACATTGCCCGCCGATACCCCGGTCGCCTATATCACGCAGACAACGCTGAGCGTCGATGACACGAAGGATATTATCGCGGCCCTTCACGCGCGTTTTACGGATATTCAAGGTCCGGATATCCGGGATATCTGCTATGCGACCCAGAACCGTCAATCTGCGGTAAGGGACCTGGGCAAGCTCGTTGACGTTATCTTGGTGGTGGGTGCCACAAACAGTTCCAACTCCAACCGGCTTCGAGAAATCGGCACCGAGGCCGGTGTCGCGAGTTATCTGATTGCCGACGGCAGCGAGCTCAATCCGGAATGGCTGAGGGATGCCAGGGCGGTCGGTATCACCGCCGGCGCTTCGGCGCCCGAGGTTCTGGTTGACGACGTTATCGAGGCCTTGCGGCGGATCGGGCCGGTGTCGGTATCGGTACTGCCGGGCCGGGAAGAAAATATCGAATTCAGGTTGCCGGCGGAACTCGCGGCAGGCTGAACCAAACTCAAGTTCGGGACCAAAAAAGAAAGTTCGTGATGGCAATACCGTTCTTCAAGGAAATGAGCATCGGTGGTTATCTGCTCAAGCAGAAGCTTCTCGGCCGCAAGCGCTATCCGCTGGTGCTGATGCTGGAACCGCTGTTCCGTTGCAACCTTGCGTGCGTCGGCTGCGGCAAGATCGACTATCCCGACGTGATCCTCAATCGCCGCATGACGGCGCAGGAATGCTGGGATGCGGCCGACGAATGCGGCGCGCCGATGGTGGCGATTCCCGGCGGTGAGCCGCTGATCCACAAGGAGATCGGCGAGATCGTGCGCGGGCTGGTCGCGCGCAAGAAGTTCGTCTCGCTCTGCACCAACGCGATGCTGCTGGAGAAGAAGCTCGATCTGTTCGAGCCCTCACCTTACCTGTTCTTCTCGGTGCATCTCGACGGCTTGCGGGACCACCACGACAAATCGGTGTCGCAGAAGGGCGTATTCGACCGCGCCGTGTCTGCGATCAAGGCGGCGAAGGCGCGCGGTTTCACAGTCAATGTCAACGCCACCATCTTCGATGGTCATCCGGCCGAAGAGATCGCCAAATTCCTCGACTTCACCACCGAGCTCGGCGTCGGTGTCTCGATGTCGCCGGGCTATGCCTATGAACGCGCGCCCGACCAGGAGCACTTCCTCAACCGCACCAAGACCAAGAAGCTGTTCCGGGAGGTCTTTGCGCGCGGCAAGGGCAAGACGTGGAACTTCATGCATTCCGGCCTGTTCCTCGACTTCCTCGCCGGCAATCAGGAATATCACTGCACGCCGTGGGGCATGCCGGCCCGTAACATCTTCGGCTGGCAGAAGCCGTGCTACCTGCTCGGCGAAGGCTATGCCAAGACCTTCAAGGAGCTGATGGAAACCACCGACTGGGATTCCTACGGCACCGGCAAGTACGAAAAGTGCGCCAACTGCATGGCGCATTGCGGCTACGAGCCGACGGCGGCGACGGCGGCGCTGAACAATCCGTTCAAGGCGATGTGGGTGGCGCTGCGCGGCGTCAAGACCACGGGGCCGATGGCACCCGAGATCGATCTCTCCAGGCAGCGTCCGGCGCAGTACATCTTCGCCGAGCAGGTGCAGAAGACACTCTCGGAAATTCGCCGCGACGAGGCGCTGGCCGCCCAGCAAAAGGCCTCGACGGCTGCGTAGCATCGCCGCGACGGATCAACGATGAAACGGCCCGATCGCCATGCGACCGGACCATTTGCTCACCGGGTCTTGTGGTTGGGGGTCCAGGTCGATCGCGTCAGATTGCCGCCGGCACGAGACCGTCGTTGCCGAGCAGGAAGCCGCGGCAGCCGCGCAGGCTCTTCAGCGCGCGGTTGAAATCGATGCCGGTCGAAACCAGCGCTCGCAGCGCCCGCGGATTGCGCGCGATTCCGCGCAGGATCTTGCGCATGTCGATGTCGCCATTGGGCTTGATCGCGCTTCGCGCCAGCAACGGCAGCGCACGGCCGGCCGGATCGCTGATGACACGCAGCGCCGCAAAGGGAAGATCATGCTCGGCCGCATAGGCGGCGGCGATATGGCTTTCCATGTCGACGGCCGCAGCTCCCGTTTCCGAGCGCAGCGCCGCCTTGCAGGACAACGCCGCCACCACCTCTTCGGCCCCGACAAGGCTGCCCCTGACGATGCGACGGCGGCCAAGTGCAATGCCGGCAATCTGCTGCTCGCTGAACGACAGGCCCGCGAGCCAGCGCCCATCACCGGCCATGACCTCGGTTGCGACCACGACGTCGCCCGATTTCAGAGACGGATCGAGACCCCCGGCAACCCCAAAGGAGACCACGCCGCGGATGGTCGCCGGATCCAATACGGTGAGCAGCGCCCGCAATTGATGCGGATCGCTTGCACTACAGACGACAGCCATTCCGGGCCCAGCAGCGATGCGGGCCTCCTGAACCAGACCTGTCACAATCAAGACCGGCCGCGGGTCCACCCTCCCCGCGGACAGGCCGTCCCCCGCCCCCAAAATCACATTCCGACCCCTACCACCCTGCTGTTGGTGTCCTTCAAGTTCCGATACCGCGCCAGCGCCCAAAGCGGGAAAAACTTCCGATACCCATGGTAGCGCAGGTAAAACACCCGAGGAAAGCCTGTAGCAGTATAGCGTTGCTCATCCCACAGGCCTTTTTCGGTCTGTGTTGCAATTAGGTACCCGACCCCCCGGGCGACCGCCGGATTTGCGATCTCGCCCGCTGCCATCAGGCCAAGCAGGGCCCAGGCCGTTTGCGAGGCAGTGGTCGGCGCCCGCTCCCATCCGCGATAATCCAGCCGGTAGGAGACCGCATCCTCGCCCCAGCCGCCGTCCTCGTTCTGGACCGATTCGAGCCAGGCGACGGCCTTGCGAATCATCGGGTCCTGGCGGCTGACGCCTGCGGCATTGAGCGCGCACAGTACCGACCAGGTTCCATAGACGTAATTCATGCCCCAACGGCCATACCAGGACCCCTCAGGCAACTGGGTCCGACGCAGATATTCGATACCGGCGGCGACTTTCGGGTTGTCCATGGTCTCGCCGAGCTGCGCCAGCATCGAGAGGCACCGGGCCGTGACGTCCTCGGTCGGCGGGTCGAGTAGCGCGCCGTGGTCGGAAAACGGGATGTTGTTGAGATAATATTCGAAATTGTTGGCGTCGAAGGCAGCCCAGCCGCCGTTGTCGCTCTGCATGCCCTCGATCCATTCGCGGCCGCGCGCGATCGCTACGTCATAGGCTTGGCCGCCGCTTTCCCGCCGCATGCGGTCCATCGACATCACAACCACCGCGGTGTCGTCGAGATCGGGATAATGGTCATTGTTGTACTGGAACGCCCAGCCGCCGGGCCGCACGTCCGGCCGCTTCACGGCCCAGTCGCCCTTGACGTCAAGCACCTGCCTGAGCACCAGCCAGTCCAGTCCTTTTTTGGCCGCGGCTATCGCCGACTCGTCTCCCGCCTCCATCATTGCGTGCGCGGTCAGCGTCGTGTCCCACACCGGCGAGACGCAGGGCTGACAATAGGCTTCGTGCTCGCCGATCACGAGCAGCTTGTCGATGCCGCGGCGCGTGACCGCAAGCGGCGGATAGTCCGCAGGTTTGCCGAGCACGTCGTACATCATCACGATGTTTGCCATCGGCGGGTAGATCGCGCCCATGCCATCCTCGCCGTTCAGCCGCTCCTCGGTGAAGGCAAGCGCGGCATCGATGGCGCGCTCACGGAGCGTCTTCGGGAACAATGGCTCGACCACGCGCAGAATGCCGTCGAGCGCACGGAACAGCAGAAACCAGCTCCAGCTCTGATGCGCCGCCTTCGCCGGCATTCCGATCGCACGCGGATCCTCCAGGAACAGTTCGTCGATCTTGACGCCTTTCGGATTTTTCGCCCGCGGCTTCATCGCCGCCAGCACCATCAGCGGCACGATCGTGGTGCGCGCCCAGTAGGAGATCTTGCTGAGGTGGAAGGGCGACCACAACGGCAACAGCATGATCTCGACGGGCAACAGAGGCACCGCGCGCCAGGTCATGACGCCGTACATTGCGAGCGTGAAGCGGGTGAAGACGTTGGAGTGGATCGCGCCGCCGCGCGAGCGGATCGCCTCGCGCGCGCGCGCCATGTGCGCCGCATCCGCCGAATCGCCGATCATCTTCAGCGCGAAATAGGCTTTCACGCTGGCGCTCATGTCGAAATCGCCACCCTCGACCAGCGCCCAGCCGCCATGGCGGCCCTGCCTGCGGCGGATGTAAACGGCGATCTTGGCCTCGAGCCCGGCATCCACGGGCTCGCCGAGATGATGGCGCAGCAGCACATATTCGGCCGGGATGGTGTCGTCGGCTTCGAGCTCGAACACCCAATGTCCGTCGGCCTGCTGGGAATAGCACAGCGCCCGCGAGGCCGAGGAGATGCTTTTCTCCAGGGCGTCGCATTGGGTCTCATTTACTTGTTTCACGGTATCCATCGCCTCGACCTCAGCGTGATCGCCTGCATTAGCGCATGGCAAGGACTAGATCGGCGGCGCGGTCACCGGACCGCACCGATCCCTCGATAGTCGCCGGCAACCCGGTATCGGTCCAGTCGCCGGCGAGGAACAGATTGTTGAAAGATGTTACGGCGCCAGGCCTGAGCGCATTCTGCTCGGGCGTCGCCTCAAATGTGGCGCGGCGTTCGCGCACGATCTGCCAGGGCGGCAAGTCGCCCGACACGCCGGCGGCCTTGCAGATGTCGGCCCAGATTGCCTTCGCAAGCTCTTCGCGCGGCACATCGACGAGGCGGTCGCCATTGGAGATGGTGACCGAGAGGCGTTGCGGAAATGCGAACAGCCATTCCACGAGACCGCCGACGATGCCCAGGATCGGCGGTGCATTCGGTGGCGGATCGAAGCGGAAATGCGCGTTCACGATGGCGCGGAATTTTATCGGGGTCTTCAGCCCCGGCAACAGCGTCGCGGCCGCTCGCGGCGGCACTGCCATGATGACGGCATCATCAGCTCGAAGCGCGATGTCGTCGTCGCCGCCGAATTTCAGCGCGGTGATCCGATCGCCGGTCCCGGCCAGCTCGCGGAGCTCGTGGCCGAAGCGGATATCGGCGCCCTTGGCCCGCAACAATTTGACCGCAGGCTCGACCAGCACCGCCGAAAGCCCGTCGCGCGCAATCAGCGGCCGGCAAGCCTTGCCGCCGGCGAGCAGCGTTTCCCGCACGATCGCGCCGGCAAGCCCCGCCGATCCCTCGGGCGGATCGACGTTGAGAGCCGCAAGCAGCAGCGGCTGCACCAGGCGATTATACAGCATGCCCTCGCAGCGGATGGCGTCGCCGACCTTGCGGGTGGTCGAGGCCCAGATCAGCGGCGCCAGCGCGATATAATCCAGCACGCCGGTGTCGGGGACGCGGCGGTCATCATCGAACACCCACAGCGGCCAGCGGCCATCGCCGAGATCGAGCAGCCAGCGCTGGCCGGTCGAAAAATCAACGAACGGAAACTGCGCGATTTTCGGCCCGATCAGCCCGGCCTCGGTGCCGATCGACCGGGCATAGGCGAGTGCATGGCGGTTCCCCGACAACAACAGATGATTGCCGTTGTCGATGATAAGATCGGTCGCCGCGTCGAAATAGGAACGGCAACGGCCGCCCGCCTGTTGCGTGGCTTCGTAAAGATGCACCCCGTAGCCCGCATTCGCGAGCCGCACCGCAGAGGAAAGGCCGGAAATCCCGGCACCAATGATATGAACGGTCTTTTGCATCAGAACAAAGCGTAGCGGAACACGATGCTGGCCTTCGTGATCTTGCTCACGCGAACCGGTTCGCGCGGTGCGGCAAATCCGCGGGCGATCAACAAGTCCAGAATGGCACGATAATATTTTCCCATGATCCGCGGCGCGCGCACAACGCGCCGCCTGTTTCGCGCCATCACCTCGTCGGCCTTGCCGAAATGCATTTTTGCGCGCTCGGCAAGCGGCATGCAGACCCGCGGCAGCGCACGGTCGGCAATCACCCGTGCCGGATCATCGCCGGTGATGCCGGCGTGCAAGAGGCCCTCGCGCGGCAGGTAGAGCCGGCCGATGGCTGCGTCCTCGTCGAGGTCGCGCAGAATGTTGGTCAATTGCAGCGCGCGACCGAGATGATGGGCGAGCAGGATGCCGTCGTCATGCGGCAGGCCGAATACGCGCACCGACAGCCGTCCGACAGCACTTGCGACGCGATCGCAGTAGAGATCCAGCGTCGCCACGTCGGGCGCGCGGATATCCTGCGGCACATCCATCTCCATGCCGTCGACGATGGCGAGAAAATCCTCGCGCTGCAGGCCGAACTTTCGCACCGAGGCGACGTAGTCCGCAAGCCGGCGCGGTGGATTGCCGCGATAGAGCGCGTCGATGTCGTCACGCCACTCCTGGAGCGCGGCCAGACGCTCCGCGCGCGGCCCGGTGGAATCGGCGATGTCGTCGACCTTGCGGCAGAAGCTGTAGATCTGGAACATCGCCTCGCGCTGCGCGGCGGGCAGGATGCGCATCGCCGCGTAGAACGAGCTGCCGGAGGCAGTGCTGCCGTAATTGGGGTCGGCCGCCGCTTCGAGCGTCATGAGCCGGCCGCCGATCTGGACTGCGTGGGCCTGCCGACCGCGCGGCGCATCGTCTCCCCGGTGAGGCCGGCAACGCTGTAGCCGACGAGTTCGAGCGGCGACAGATGCACGCGATCGCGCAAGGGATCGCGCACCTTCAGCATGCGCACGATCTTGTCCGCGAAAGCCTGGATCACCGCGATCTCGAGGCCGAGGCGGAAATCCCTCACTTCCGCAGCGAGTGATTTGCCCTCGCCGAGCAGGTTTTCGGTACGCACGGCGAGCGCGTGCAGGCATTGCAACAGCGGCGTCGGTGCACTTGGCTCGCCCAGCATCTCCACCGTCGCGCCCGCTGCGGCCAGCGCGTCGCGCGGCAGATACACGCGGTTGAGAGTCCTGTAATCCTTGGCGCAATCCTGCAAATGGTTGTTGACCTGCAGACCGGCGCAGAGCGCGTCGGACGCGACCCAGGTCGAGGTATTCTCGCCGTGCACGTCGAGCACGAAGCGGCCGACCGGCATCGCCGAATAGCGGCAATAGTGGATCACCTCGTCCCAGTTCTCGTAGCGCAGCTTGCTGACGTCCATGCGGAATGCGATCAGCAGGTCGAGCGCATGACGCGGCGGCATCGACCGCTCCGCGAGCGCGTCGCGCAAATGAACCGCCTCTTTCTGGCTGTCGCCCTGGCCGAGGAGCTCGGCCTCGAGCAGGTCGAGATAGCGCAGCTTCTCATCCGCGCCCAGCGTCGCGTGATCGGCGATGTCGTCGGCGGTGCGGACGAAATTGTAGAAAGCAAGAATCAGCGCCCGGTGGCGCGGACGGATGATCCACGATGCCACCGGAAAGTTCTCGTCTCGGTGCGTCTTGCCGGATCGCAATTCGGCTGCGGTGGTCATCTGGAACTGGCGAATGACAGGTTTCTGGGCGCCTCCCATATAGGGGAAGACGCCGCCAAAACCAATGCTATCCCGGCCCTCTCCCGATCCGGCGGATTGGGCTTATTGACCGTGATTCTTGAGCACCGCGTCGCAGGCCCGGCTGATCTTGGCCCTGTGGTCCTTCAGGCAGGACAGGACCACAAGATCACCCTGATCGATGACGGGGCGGCAGAAGCGCTGCGCATCGCGGGTGCACGCCCTCTGTTCCTCAGGGGAGCCTTGGCGCTGTCCTTGTGCGAAGGCTCCGGTGGTGACGGAAAGCGACAGCAGGGTGAGAGCCAGGAGACTTTTACGCATCTTGTTCCTTCATTCTTAGAGCAGGCCAATCCGCCCCGGATTGCGCGAGAAGCGCGCACCGAGAAGGCTTGTCCAGGTTGCAGGCGCCGCATGCGGCCGTGACCGCACAAACGCCGGCAAATGCGGCCAAATTTGCGACGGCTGGAATGTTCGGCCTCAGGTCTTCGGGAACGCGCTCATTGACACATATAAGTTTTTGATACTAGGACATTATTTGCCGCTACCGATTTTTTTCATTTGGCTGTTGCATGACTGCATGACGAGCCTTTAAATCAGCGCCCGCAAATCATCCGAGAACGTCTGGTTTTGCCGATTTCACGGCGGAAGCGAGGCGATGCAGGTTCAGCGATGATCCCTGGGCTTGCGGAATCCGCGCAGACGGGCGCGGGCTGTCATTTGAACCTAACACCGGACGGCGACACTAAATCTTCGATGCGGCGAGACGTGTCTTGATCAAGAACGTCATTTTAGATGGGAAACTCGATATGAATCTGTTTGGCTCCCGCGTGCTTGGGCAGGCGATCAAGGCTGCAGGTATCGGCGCCGCGCTGATGCTATCGGTGTCGGCGGGCTACGCCCAATCGTCGGGTCCGTTTGCAGGTTTCGACGGCCAATGGTCGGGCACCGGCACCGTCAAGCTGTCGGACGGAACGACCGAACGCATCCGCTGCAAGGCCGATTACAGGGTCAGCGGTACGGGCCTGGGGCTGAAGCAGCAGCTTCGCTGCGCGAGCGACAGCTACAAGTTCGACCTCTCCAGCGACGTCACCTCCAACGGCAACCACGTCTCGGGCAATTGGAGCGAAGCAAGCCGCAACATCTTCGGCAATCTGCAGGGCACCGCCGGCGATGGCCAGATCGACGTGTTCGTCGAGGCCAACGGCTTCGCCGCGACCCTTACGCTGCGTACCAACGGCAGCAAGCAGACCGTGCAGATTTCGTCCAAGGGCGAAATCCGCGGCGTCAACATCACGATGGTGAAGGGCTAACTAATCCGCTCGAAGGCGGAGCAGGCGGATCGTCAACGCGCAAGGCCCCCGGCCTGATGTGATCAGGCCGGGGCTTTTTCTTGCGCAAAAGACAATATCAGCCCAGCGCGTTGCCGGTACGCCCGCCGCGGAGCTTCTCGGAGAGATTGATCAGCCACATCGCGGTCGGCCGCAGGATGAAGAGATCGGCAACGAGCGCCGCCACCATCGCGAACGCACTGAGCCATCCGAACAGTCGAAGCGACGGCAGATCTGAAAACACGGTAACGACGAGGCCGCAAGCCAGCACCACCGTGGTCAGGATCAGTGCAGGCCCCATCAGCACGGTCGCGCGCTCGACTGCGACTGCCGACGTGACGCCAGGCTTGCTCTCCAGCCGCAACCGGTTGAGGAAGTGGATGGTGGCGCTCAGCCCCAGGCCGAACGACACGGTGAGCGCGACCACGCTTGCAAATTGCAGTCCCTCCCCTAGCGCGTAGAGCACAGTGCCGGAAAGCACCACGGGGAAGATGCCGGGCAGGATGCAGGCGAACATCACGACCCAGGAGCGGAACGCCAGCCCGATGAACATCGCCACCAGCGCGAATTCGATGGTCAGCCCGCGGTTGAGCTTTTCAATCATGCTGGCCGAGTTGCGTGCGGCAATCGCCGCAAGACCGGTGACGGCGATTTCATAGCCGGGATGCTTGGCGCGCACGGCGTCGAGCTCGTTGTCGAGCTTTTTGACCACCGGCAACAGTTGGCTGGAATCGAGGTCGGGCACCCGGCCCGCGACCACGACAGCATCCTGCTTCTTGTCGATGAAACGCCGCACCAGATGCTCGGGGATCACGTTGACATATTCCTTCAGCGTGGCGACATCGTTCGAGCCGGCCTTCTCGGCGAGCCAGCGGCGCAAGGTTTCCAGCGACCAGACGTTGCCGACGCCGGCAGTTTTCTCGACGGTGGCGTGAACGTCAGCGATGGTCTGCAGTGTCTCCGGCGAATAAAGCGACTGCCCCTTGGGGAACGTGATCAGCACGTTGATCGGATTGGCGCCGGTGAGCTTGGCATCAAGCCGGTTGCTGGCGGCCACCGCCTGGCGCTTGTTGGGCACCTGGTCGGCGAGGCGATAGCGCGGCTGCAGGTGGGCGTAGACGCCGGCAAGCGTGCCGACGAACAGCACGGCGATCAGGCTGAACAGGCCGGGACGGCTCACCATGCGCACCGCGATCCAATAGCAGAAGTTGCGCAACGCCTGGACGCCGGCGTCCGCGCTCTGGAACTTGGCGGCGAACACCTTCTCGTTGCGAACGAACAGCACCCCGAACACCGGAACCAGCGACAGCACCGCGATCAGCGCGATGATGGTCGCGGCAAGTCCGGCCTCGCCGAACTTGCGGATCAGGTCGGAATTGGAGAATTGCAACGCGATGAAGGAGATACCGGCGGTGCCGTGGGTCAACACGCAGGCCGGGCCAACCACCAGCACCGCGTTCTTGAACGCGGTCACCTTGTCCTGGCCGGCGATCAGGCGGTCGCGCGCGGCAAAGGTGAGCTGCATGGAGTCGGAGAAGCTGATGACCATGATGAGTGGGGTCATCACGTTGAGGAACATGTTGAGGTTGAAATTAGCCCAGCCGAGGCCGCCGAGCGCCAGCAATATCGCTATCAAGGGCGGGAACGCCGCCACCACCATGAAGGAGATCTTGCGGAAGAAGATGATGGCTATGATACAGCCGGCCAGGATGCCGAGGATGTTGTAGGTCAGCCCGTCGCGCTCGACCGCATTGCGGATCTCGAGCTGCATCACCGGAACGCCAGACAATTCAACCTTCAGCCCGGTATCGCCGAGGTCCTGCTTCATCATGCTGCGGATGTCGCCGACCACCTTGCCGAGCTGACTGCTGGCGACGACCTTGGGCTCGAGCGAAAGCACGATCAACGCCAGCGTGCCGTCCTCCGACAACAGCTTGCCGCGGATAATCTCGTTGGATTTCACGGTCTCGATGAACTTGTCGTAATCCGCGCCGTGGGGCAGTTCGGACGGGAACAGCGCCGCCGGCAGCTTGCCAGGCGCGGGCGCCTGGCGCGCGGAGAACAGCGAGACCAGGCCGCGGGTGCCGTCGACGAGTTGCAGATCGGTGACGAAGTCGCGAAGCTTTTCGAGGTTGCCGCGGGCGAGCAGGTCCTTGCCTTCGACCACGACCAGGACATCGAACTCCTCTGCCGGGAATTTTTTCGTCACTTCCTCGTATTGATGGAATTCCTTGGTGTTGGATCGAAACAATTGCGAGAGCGAGTCGTCGATCTTGATGCGCTGGATGCCGAATACCGCGCCGACGATCAACACCGCGAGGATGATGCAGGACAGGATCGGCGCCTTCATCGGAATCAGGCCAAGCCGCTCCAGGCGGAACGCGATGCTCTTGGCAGGCGGCTCCTCGACCATCTCGACATGGATTTCATTGTCGCGGGCTTTTTCGAGCATGCTCTGTCCAGTTCTCACGTCGGCTCGGTCTGGCCGGTTCGTTTAAGGGAACGCGCGAACGATCTCTAAAGACCGTCATCTGGCCGGCGCTAACCCTTGAAAATAGACGGAAAATCGCGGGCCGAGGTTTAGCAGGTTCGCCCCCTTGATCGCAAGCACGGGAGCTCAATCGAAATCAACGCGCAATGGGCCAATTCGCGATCACAAGTGGCGGATTTGTCACGGTGGCGCGGATTTGTCGGCGAGGCGCTGCGGCGTTCCGTCGCCACTTTCGTCCTTGAGCGCGACGCCGGTGATTCTCTGGGAAAACCCCTGGCGGATCAGCCACGCAATCTTGAAGGCGGCATCCTCGTAAGCGAGGCCGTCGCGATGGATGTTCGAGACGCAGTTGCGGTCGGCGTCGGTCCGGCCGACCGCGGGCGCGAAGGTGAGATAGGTGCCAAGGCTGTCGGGCGCCGACAGGCCCGGACGCTCGCCGATCAGCACGGCAACCATGCCCGCGCCCACGATCTCGCCGATCTCGTCGCCCAGCGCGACGCGCGCGCCTTTGGCGATGACCACGGCGCCGATGTCAATATTGTCGACATCGAGGCGCGGCGCCAGCTCGCGCAGCAGCGGAACGGCGTGCGCATTCACCGCCGTTGGCGACAACCCGTCGCCGATCACGACAACCAATCGGCCGCCGGCGTCCAGGCTTTTGAGACGCTGCGCCGATGCGTCGTCGAGCCTGCGGCCGAGATCGGGGCGGGCAAGATATTGCCGGCGGTTGGCGGCGCGGCTCGAGACATCGATGGTGCGTAGGCCAAATGCGCCAAGGCCGCGCGCGAGCGCTGGCGCATCGAAAGCGGCATGCACCGCGTCGCGAGCGCGCGCATGATCGAGCGTGAAATCAAGCAGGGCGCGGGTCGGCAAGCTCGCGCCGGAACGTCCGAGCGCCACGCGCGCCGGCGTCAGATCCCGCAAGTCCGCGACGAAGCGCGACGGCAGCGGTTGCTTCAAGGCCTTACTCGGCCGGGACCTGCGCCTCGCGCAGGCGGATCGAATAGTTCGAGGCGTTCTGCGCTCCGCTCGAGGCCGCGCGCGCGAACATGATCAAGTGGTGACCGATCACCACCGATCCGATCAGGCCTTCGATGTCGCCCCTGCGCAGCCGTCGCAGCGCGAACTTCCAGAACACGCGCCGGTAGGGGCCAAGCACGCCGACCTTCCAGAAGATGTTACGCAGCATGATCAGGCCGCGCCGGATATTCTTCCAGCTCTTCGCCGCCGGCGAGCGCGGCACCTTCAGCCGCTGCGCGTAGGTGTATTCGCACTGGTACGCGTAGCGCGCGAACAGCCGCGAGGGCTCATAGGCGATCTCCATGCATCGCTTCCAGGAGCTGACGACATCCTCGTAAGGCATCAGGAATTTGACGTTGGAATCGCGATTTTCGTCGTGGACGAGCCGGTTCTCGCGCTCCAGGCGGTCCCACAGCGGCGTCTTGGGCAGCGCCTGCAGGAGGTTGATGGTCAGCAGCGGTATCCTCGACTGATCGACGAACGACAGCAGCGCGTCCACCGTGCCGGGCTTGTCGGTGTCCAGCCCCATGATGATGCCGGACACGACTTCCATGCCGTACGCGTTGATGGTTTGCACGCCCTCGAGGATCGGGACCATCATGTTGTGGTCCTTGTGCATCGCCTTCAAGGCGTCGGGATCGGGCGTCTCGATGCCGCAGAAGATGGTGATGAAGGCGGCCTCGCGCATCTTCTCGAGGATTTCGGGACGCTTGGCGATGTTCAGCGTCGCCTCGCAGGCGAACCGCGTGGCATAGCAGTGCTGCTTCTGCCATTCGATCAGGTGCGGCAAGAGCTCGAGCGCGGCCTTGCGGTTGCCGATGAAATTGTCGTCGACGAAATAAACCGTGTCGGCGATGCCGCATTCGCGCATCTTGTCGAGCTCGGCGATGATCTGCTGCGGCGTCTTCAGCCGCGGGTTGCGGCCGTAAAGTCCGGGAATGTCGCAGAACTCGCATTGATAGGGACAGCCCGAGGAATATTGCAGGCTGCCGAGCATGTACTTCGTCACGTCGGCCAGCTCATAGGCGGGCAGCGGAAAGTCGCTCATGGCGACCCGGTCTTTGGTGGTCAGCACGACCTGATTGCGCGGACGCGAGGTGTCGCGCGAAAGAAGCGCGATCAGCTCATTGGTCGCATCGCCAAGCTCGCCGACATGCAGATAGTCGAAGGCGGGATAGTAGTCCGGGCAGGCGCTGACCGAGGGCCCGCCGATCGCGACCGGAAGATCGAAGGCATGCGCCCTGCGGCAGATGTCGTTCATCTGCTGGCGCTGGATATGCATGCCGCTGACGAACACCACCTCCGCCCATTCGAAATCCGCATCCGTGGCGGAGCTGAGGTTCTCGTCGATGAAGCGGACCTGCCAATGCTTCGGCAAATAGGCTGCGATCACGAGCAAGCCCTGCGGCGGCATGAACGCGCTGACGCCGTCGGTCAGGGGATAGGCGTGCTCCCAAGTCCCGAACGCGGAGGTGTATCGCGGGAAGACGCACAGGATCCGGCGAGACGTGTCGATGCCCTCGGCTCTCATCAAACTCCCTCTGCAACAACCCTGGCAAATCCGCAAAAGGCAAATCCGCAAAAGGCATGTCGAGCATCACACAAGTATGTATCACGAAATTCGGCTACAAGTTCCGGCAACATTATGGCAGCCAGCCTAACGTTTGGACGCGGCTTTGGTTGCTAAAGTTCAAGCTCCGGATGCGGTGCGCTCGATCAGCCGCAAGGCAAAATCGGGGAGCAGCCCCGCATTGCCGGCAAGGCGGAAGGCGGCGTCGGCCAGCCCGGCATGCACCAGCCAATCGTCGAATTCCGGCGCCCGCTTCAGGTGGAAGAGGTCGCGGATATAGAGGGCGTCGTGAAACGAGGTGGACTGGTAGTTGAGCATCACGTCATCGGCCCCCGGCACCCCCATGATGAAGGTGACGCCGGCGGCGGCGAGCAGGGTCAGAAGATTGTCCATATCGTCCTGATCGGCCTCGGCATGGTTGGTGTAGCAGACGTCCACGCCAAGCGGCAGGCCGAGCAGCTTGCCGCAGAAATGATCTTCCAGGCCCGCGCGGATGATCTCTTTGCCGTCGTAGAGATATTCCGGGCCGATGAAGCCGACCACGCTGTTGACGAGCAGCGGACGATAAGCCCGCGCCACGCCATAGGCGCGCGCTTCCAGCGTTTGCTGGTCGACGCCGTGGTGGGCATTGGCCGAGAGCGCCGAGCCCTGCCCGGTTTCGAAATACATGACATTGTCGCCGACCGCGCCGCGCGACGCGGAGCGCCCGGCATCATGCGCCTCGCGGAGCAGCGCGAGGTCGACGCCAAAAGAACGGTTTGCGGCTTCGGTGCCTGCAATCGACTGAAAGACGAGATCCACCGGCAGGCCCTCGTCCATCAATTTCAGCGTCGTCGTCACATGCGTCAGCACGCAGCCCTGGGTCGGAATCTCGAGTCGGACGATGATCTCGTCGAGCAGCCGCAGCAGACTGCCGATCACGGCAGGATCATCACTTGCCGGATTGATGCCGATGCAGGCGTCGCCCGAGCCGAGCAGGAGCCCGTCAAGAATCGAGGCGGTGATCCCCTTGGCGTCGTCGAACGGGTGGTTGGGCTGCAGCCGCGTGCTCATCCGCCCCGAGAGGCCGATGGTGTTGCGGAAGGACGTCGTCACCTGGCATTTCTTCGCCACCAGAATGAGGTCCTGGTTGCGCATCAGCTTCGAGACGGCGGCCGCCGTTTCCGGCGTGATGCCCCGGGCGAGATTCTTCAATGCTTCAGGGGTTGCTGCATCCGACAGCAGGAAATCGCGGAAGGCGCCGACGGTGAGCGGGGCGACAGGCGCAAACGCGTTTGCATCATGGCCGTCGAGGATCAACCTTGTGACCTCGTCGTCCTCGTAGGGAATCACGGCTTCCTGAAGGAATTGCACCAGCGGGACATCGGCGAGCGCCATTCGCGCCGCAACCATCTGTTCCGCACTCTCGGCCGCAACCCCAGCCAGGCGATCGCCCGAGCGCGGCGGGCTCGCCTTGGCGAGCAGGTCGCGCAAGTCGTCGAACACATGGGTCGTCTGATCGATGGTGTGTCGGTAGACCATGGCCCTACCCTACGCTTGGGGCGACCATTTTGAGAGGCGCCACTGCGTTTTGATGACAGGCCTTCGCCGCGGCCATCCCGAGACAACGGTATCAGGCTGCAACTATCTGATCTTGATAGGCAATCCTGAGCCTGTTGCGTCGCTCCCAAGCCCGCGGATTAAGACTTTGTCCATGAAGATTATGGATAATTTTTAGACAGACGACGCGTCCCCGGGGGTCTTGCCGAGGGGACGTAGGGACTGACATCACACAAAATTCAGGTCCGGTTAAACATCATGGCATCCAGGCTCTCGCTGGCGGCACGGCTCTATTCGATCTTTGCGCTGTTTGCGCTTCTGACCGCGGCCATCGCCGTGCTGTCCGATCACAACACCCGCACGGCCGCGGAGCTGACCAACGCGATCGAAACCGCCAACCTCGCCGCGCTGAACGTCGAGCGGGTCAATTCGCTGGTTTATGCCGTGGTGATGGAATCGCGCGGCGTCTACATGTCGACCGAACCCGCCAAAGTGAAGAAATTCGGCGATGGGCTCCTCAAGTTCAACGACAAGATCCTGGGCGTGGTCAGCAAATGGGAAGACATCGTTCAGGCCGATGACGCCGCGCAGTTCGCGACCTTCAAGAAGCGCATCGAGCAGTTCGTCGACTTCCGCAAGGAGCTGGTGCGCCGCGCCAACGAGATCAGCCCGGCCGCGGGTCGCGAATGGGGCGACAACGATGCCAACCGCTCGGTCCGCTCGGCGCTGAACAAGGACCTCGAGGCGCTCTCCAAGGTCTATGCGGAGCGCGCCAGTGGCATCACGCAACGGACCGACGCCAACCACCGGCTTTCCTTTGTCCTGACCTGTCTTGGCGGGATCGCGCTTCTGCTGGTGGTCGCCGGCGTCATCATCATCGCGCGTTCGATTGCCCGCCCCCTCTCGGTCATCACCACGACCATCAAGCAGGTCGCGGAAGGCGCGGAGCATGTCGAGGTGCCGCACACGGCGCGCGGCGACGAGATCGGCGCGCTTGCCCGCGCCATCAAGATTTTCCAGGACGCGATGGAGCGCAACCGCCGGCTCAACGCACAGGTTTCGGAGGAGTCTTCGGCGCGCCAGCAGCGCAGCCGGCATATCGAAACGTCCGCCGAACAATTCCGGCAGGCAATCGGCGCCGTGCTGCACGCGCTGACGGACAATGCGTCGGCGATGCGCAACACCGCGCAGACCATCAACCGTGTCACCGCCGATGCCGGTCAGCGCGCGGTGTCGGCCTCGGACGCAACCGCGCAGGCCTCCGGCAACGTCTCGGCGGTCGCGGGCGCGGCGGAGGAGCTGGCCAATTCGGTGCAGGAGATCGGCCGGCAGGTCAGCCATTCCGCCGCCGCGGTCGAGCAGACCGGCCAGCGCACCGAGAAATCGATCGCGGAGATCGAGAGTCTCGCCGCCGCGACGCAACGGATCGACGGCGTGCTGACGCTGATCCAGGCGATCGCCGAGCAGACCAATCTCCTGGCGCTGAATGCCACCATCGAGGCGGCGCGCGCGGGCGACGCCGGCCGCGGCTTCGCGGTGGTCGCGCACGAAGTGAAAGCGCTGGCCGGCCAAACTGCGAAGGCGACGGAAGAGATCGGCCAGAATGTCGGCATGATCCAGTCTTCGACCAGGAACGCGGTCGATGCGGTGCGCGAGATCGGCGGCGCCGTCCGCGAGATCAGCGACATCACCACCAATATCGCGGGCGCCGTGGGCCAGCAGGATCAGGCGACCCGCGAGATATCCGCCAATGCCCAGTCTGCGGCCGAGGGCAACGAGACGCTGGTGAACAACATCAATTCGCTGCGCGAAGCGATTGGCGAGACCGGCACGGCGGCCGCTTCCGTGCTCGCCGCTTCCGACGACCTCGCCACCACCGCCGACACGCTCTCGCGCGAGGTGGAGAAGTTCTTCCAGAACCTGCGCGGCGGATCGGCGGATGAAGGCCGGAAAGTCGCCTAGACGAACGGGCGGTGCCGGAGCGTATCTTGCCGCTGCAGGGAGGGTTTGTTGGCGAGCCGGAGGCATAACCCACCAACCTTGTTGGTCCGCGGGCGGGCCATGCGAAGTCTGCGACTGACGAGGGTTCCATCCACAGACGCAATGTTCGCGATATTTTGTTCGCGATACTTTCGCTTCAGACCAAAGCGGCATTCACAACAGCAAAAAGACCGGTCAATAATATTAACCGGTTCGGGGGCCTTTTCAGTCTGGAAGTTCGCAAATGAGCCCCCTGCAGAACCGCATAGTCACTTTAGCTCGTATCAGTGCTGAGCTCGTCGCCGAGGCGCGTGAACTGGAGTCACTGCGCGATCAGCTCGACAAAGCGGAGTCTCGGACGGCAAAGCCTTGGAATTCCTTCCTGACGCCGTCAAAACGGACTGGCTATCCAGGCGCATCGCGCCATGAACGATCTGGTCGCACAGCTCGAAAAAATCCGGGCTAGTTCGGCCGAAATGCAAACTCGTCAGCGATCTCGCAACGGCCTGGAGCTGCACAAGCCACGCGTCGATGGCTGACAGGGGAAAGAACTCACGACGAGTGAAGGCGCGTGGTCCTGGTCTTCCGACGCTGAGCTCAGGCTCTCGCGACACGTCTACCGAGGGCACAATTGCGTCGCGGGAATGCAACGCTTTGCGTCCGTCATTTGCGAGCTGTTTGAAATTCGAATCCGGAATCGTAGGGCGGGTCAGCCCAACGGGTCCGCGCAAAGCGCGGCCCGACGACAGGCTCCGGCGTAACCCACCATCCTCGTCACCAGGAAATGGTGGGTTACGTCTTCGCTCTTCGAGCTTCGGCGGACAAATCGCTGACCACCTAAGGACTACGAGCTCAATCAGAAAACGCAGTTCATCCCGTCATTCGACGGGCGGCGCACCACTATCGCGGCACATACATCGCCGGCGCGCGGCGGACCACCACGGGCGGCGGAAGGTTACGCTGCCAGATGCGGCCGTCGTCGAACTGGATCCGAATGCCGTCAGGCGAGTAGACCGCGCTCTCGTCGCGCGCATCGATCCAGATGCGGCTATTCGGCGCCGACCAATCGGGCCAGGCGCGGAAGGATTCGCCGGTCTCGGTGACGAGGTTCAGCGAGTCGCCGTTCTGGGTGACGTAAGCGGGAAAGCCCATATTGCCGTTACGGCAATTCTGAATGCACGTGTACGTGCCGGTCAGGTTGATCGGCATGGCGGACGCCGCGGTTGCCACACATGCGGCAGCGAGGCCAAGGACCAGCGATAAAGGTCTCATTGCAAGTACTCCATTGCTCAGGTGAGCGTCCCAGCGGACAACAGACACAATGGTTGCTCTCGCAATTCGTTCCCAAGGTTCCGACCGGGGAACAGCATCGAAAAAGTTTCACTCCACGAGCAGGACGTCGACCGCGACATCGAGACTCTGTTTTGGCGATCCGACGATAATGCCATCGATCGGAGAGACGTCTGCGAAATCGCGGCCCACGCCTTCCACGCCTTGATCCAGTCATGCAGAAGCTTGCGCGAGATATCAAGCTTGCGGGCCACAGGCAGAACGCCTTCGCCCCCTCCAACGCGCTTGATCGCTTTCAATTTGTACGCCGTCGGAAACTGACGGATCTTTCCCCTTGCTGCCACAGGTCATCCCCAATATGAGCCTGTCACAGAAATTATCGTGTCTCACTCCAGGGGTGCAGTCCAGTCCAGCACTGTCACCGTAATAAGTGCCGCTTCGGCACCCCCGCACACTGCAAAAAATTGGGGCGTACGAGGCTGAACTCCAGCCGAAAGCCAGCACCTTCTACGGCCGCTCGTGCTTTCCCAAAGAAAAGATCAGCCTTTTGGCTCAGCGGGAATTTCCCGACGAGATTTATGACGATGCCGCGTCCCTTGGCATCGGGCACTTTTTTGAATACTTCGCCACTCTCGATGAAGCGTAGATACGCGTTGAGCTTACTCTGGAGGAGAATGAGATGGTTACCTTCGTTCTCCTCCCATGACAGATGATCGCTGATCGTAAGCCATAGATCACCCGAAGCCTTGTCAATGGTGGCGAAGTCGATAGCGTCCGTCTGATCGATCGACATGATCACGGCCCTCGAAGAATTTGAACGGCTGTAGGGGGAAGCTGCAACCCGCCAGGGAAGCCGGGCTTGCCCGCGCCAACGATTGTACCGCCACTCTGGCCGATCTCTGGGAAGGCCAGCGTCTGATTTGGCGTCAAAGGTGCGGTGGAGGAAGCCTTGCATTCAATACAGCCAATATCACCCGTCAACGGGTCCTGAGTGAGAAAATCCAAGCGGGTACGCACACCGCTTTGGGCCTCAATCGTAATTTGCTGACCAACGGTTAGGCCGCTTTGTTCCAAATTCGCTCCGACGGCTTGCTCGAACGCCGCACCAGAGCCCGTAGGGCGGATTAGCGTCAGCGTAATCCGCCGCCATGCTGCGACACAAGCGGCGCCTGTGCTACGCCGCGCTTCATGCCCAATTATCGCCGTGCGGGCTTGGTCCCACTCGACTGAGGTGGCGAGGTCAACACGAGCGGAGAATTCGGCAACCGGCAATGATCTGCGGTGAGCCGGCATGGCGGATTACGCTGACGCTGATCCGCCCTACGTGCTGATACTTTGGCCGGTGCGCTGGCTGGCCTTGTTGTCGGACTGTTGCATTGTCGGCACGACGGGCAAATCATCTGACTTCCCTTTATCCGAAGCATGTCAAGCCGCTCCGCGAAAAATATTCTTCTTTCGTTTTTCGGAAATATATGATTTGTTGACGGCATCCCGCCTCAAGCAAGAGGGGCGGATCGCGATCGTCACGAACGCGAGGCGGGGATGCGATGGACGCGTTTGTGTCGCCGGACGAGCGAGGCGAAGGCGGACGAGCGAAATCGTGCGGTCCCGATCCCCCGACGCTGGGATCAACCCCCGGGTCACGAGCCCGGGGGGACGGAGGCTAACAAGCCCGGCACTCCGAGGAGACCACGTATAAGCCGTAAACCATCGCGCAGGGAATGCCGGTTGTTCTGGCTGCCCTGTTGTTGCTTGCGTGCGCGAAGTGCACTTTTCTTTGCACGCAAGGCTCACGGGTGCGGCCTGCATCCGGCATTCCCTGCGCCCTCTCCGATCTCGAGGGCGACCACCGATGCATCACCCGGGCATTTTCCTGCCGCGGGAATGCGGATGCATGAGCATTCGTCTCCTTCCGCCCTTCAGGGCCGGGCTTGTCCCGGCCACCCACGTGTCCCCTCTGCGCGAGGTTGTGAAGACGTGAATGCTCGCACAAATCTGGCTATGACGAAGACGAGCAGCATCGCTCGCCACTCACATCGTCGCCCCAAGCACCCAGGGCGCAAACTCAGCGCCGCCGAAATCGAAGCTCTCGCTCTTGGTCGGCTGGCCGGAGGCGGTCTTCAGCATGAGGTCGAAGATGCGCCGGCCGCATTGCTGCACGGTCTCCTCGCCGTCGAGGATGGTGCCGCAGTTGACGTCCATGTCGTCTTCCATGCGCTTGTACATGGGCGTGTTGGTGGCGAGCTTGATCGAGGGCGCGGGCTTGCAGCCGAACACGCTGCCGCGCCCCGTGGTGAAGCAGACCATGTTGGCGCCGCCTGCCACCTGCCCGGTCGCTGCGACCGGGTCGTAGCCGGGTGTGTCCATGAACACAAAGCCCTTCCTGGTGACGGGCTCGGCGTAGTGCAGCACGTCGACGAGATTGGTGCTTCCGGCCTTGGCCATCGCGCCGAGCGATTTTTCGAGGATCGTCGTAAGGCCACCCGCCTTGTTGCCGGGACTGGGATTGGCGTTCATCTCCGCGCCCTCGCGCCGGGTGTACTCCTCCCACCAGCGCATCAGGCCGACCAGTTTCTCGCCGACCTCACGGCTGACGGCGCGGCGGGTCAGAAGATGCTCGGCGCCGTAGGTTTCGGGCGTCTCGGAGAGGATCACCGTGCCGCCGTGCCGCACCAGAAGATCGCTGGCTGCACCCAGCGCCGGGTTGGCAGAGACGCCGGAATAGCCATCGGAGCCGCCGCACTGGAGCGCGACGGTCAGCTCGCTCGCGGCTACCGTCTCACGCTTGACCTTGTTCGCATCCGCCAGCGCCTCCTTCACAAAGGCAATGCCGGCTTCCGTCGTCTTGCGCGTGCCACCCTTCTCCTGGATGTCCATCGAGCGCAGGCGCCCCGCAAGCTTCTGCTCCTCCATCAGCCCGCCGATCTGGTTGACCTCGCAGCCCAGGCCCAGCACGACCACGGCCGAAAAGTTCACATGCCGTGCGTAGCCGCCGAGCGTGCGGCGAAGCAGTTTTAGCGGCTCGTCCTGCGTCATGCCGCAACCGGTCTTGTGGGTCAGCGCCACCACGCCGTCGACGTTGGGAAAGTCAGCGAGCGGATTGTCGCCGGTGAACGGGTTCTTCTTGAAGACGTCGGCGACAAGGCCCGCGACATGGGCGCTGCAATTCACGGAGGTGAGGATGCCGATATAGTTGCGGGTGGCGACCCGGCCATCAGGGCGGCGGATGCCGTCGAACGTCGCCGACAGATCGAAGTTCGGCACTGGCTTGACGTCGACGCCATAGGCGTAATCCTTGTCGAAATCGCCCATGCCGCAGTTTTGCGTATGCACATGCTGGCCGGGCGCGATGGGCCGGGTGGCAAAGCCGATGATCTGGCCATACCGAATGATCGGCTCGCCTGAGGCGATCGGCTTGATCGCGACCTTGTGGCCGGCGGGAATGCGCTCGACGGTCGTGACTCCCTCGGCTACGACCATGCCGGGCGGCAGACTCGAGCGCGCGATCAGCACGCCGTCGTCGGGATGCAGGCGGATGACGGGTGCTGGGGCCATGGGAGTCTCCTTTCTTAAACGCGAGTGGCGTTGAGGGGGCGAATAGCGAGTGGCGAATAGCGAATAGAATTGCCCCTATTCGCTACCCCCTATTCGCCATTCGCCTCTAAGCCTTTCCGCCCGCATCCTTGCGGGTCTGGTTGACCTGCATCTTGGCGTAGGTCGACATCAAGCCCACCTCGTTCGACAGCGTCACGAGCTTGAAACCCATGTTGATTGCGCGCGTTGCGCCTTCGGCGCCGCTGCAGTGGATGCCCGGGTGGAGCTTGCGCTTGTCGCACTCCTTCACGATCTTCTCGTAGATCTTCAGGATTTCCGGCTCGGTGCGGTCGAGCTTCGGCTCCAGTCCATAGGAGAAGCCGAGATCGGACGGCCCGATATAGACGCCGTCGATGCCCTGCACGTCGAGGATCTCCTCCATGTTCTCGACCGCGGTCTTGGTTTCCATCATCGGCAGCAACACGATCTCGTCGTTCGCGGTCTTCTGGTAGGTGCCCGCGGTGCCGTACATACCGGCGCGGATCGGGCCATTGGAGCGCACGCCCTGTGGCGGATATTTGGAATAGGCAACGAGGTTCCTCGCCTCCTGCGGCGTGTTGATCATCGGGCAGATCACGCCATAGGCGCCACCGTCCAGAACCTTGCCGACAATGCCCGGCTCGTTCCAGGGCACGCGCACCATCGGGGTCACCGGATGCCCGTGCATCGACTGGAAGCACTGCACCATGGAGATGTAGTCCTGCACGCCGTGCTGCATATCCACGGTGACGCTGTCGAAGCCGCACTGCGCGATCATCTCGGCGGTGAAGCCGGAGGGGATCGCAAGCCAGGCGTTCACCACCGCTTTGCCCGAGGCCCAGACCTGTCTGACTTTGTTTGGCATTTGATCGCGTTTCCTTTGGTTTCTTCAAAATTCAAGGGCTAACCGTCGCCCCGGATGCTGATCTGGCTGAGGCCGACCTCGCGCGGCGTTTCCCGCGCCGATTTGGACGCGGCTTGGCCGCACTTTGAGCGAAAAATCGCGGGGATGTCCATGGCTTGGGCGGGGATGCGCATCATGCAGAAATGCAAAAATTGCATTCATCCTTCCGCTTGCGCCTCGATCTGGCCGCCGGGCCCCAGCCCGGCCAGGCTCGCCTCCAGCGCGCCGAGCATGTCCTGCAGCTCCGCAAGCTTCCGGGCGCCATAGCGGCGGGTGATGGCGGCATAGATCGCTTCCGACGAGGGTGCGACGACTTCCATCAGTTTGATCCCCTTCTCCGAGATCGAGACCACGCCGCGGCGCAGATCCGTCTTCGCGGTCGTGCGCTCGATCAGGCCGCGCGCGTCGAGATCGCGTAAAATTCGTGAAAGGCTCGGTCCCAGCAGGAAGGCGGTCCGCGCAAGCTCAGTCACCTCGATGGCGTCGATCGCCGCCAGCGCCCGCAGGATGCGCCATTGCTGCTCGGTGAGATCGTGACGGCGCAGCGACGGGCGGAATTGCCGCATCACCGCTTCGCGCGCGCGCAAGAGCGACATCGGCAGCGAGCGGGAGAACTCGCGCATGGGCACGCGCCGGTCGGGCGGCTTCGCCGCTTGCGATCCGTTGGCTGGCTTCTTCCGCGTCATCTGCTGCGTCATCTGCTTCTTGGGAATACCGGGATTGCAATGCAACATGAAACGAGGGGGTTTGATCCGCAACACTTAACATGTTAAGTACTTGAACGCACCCTTTTTCGCGAAGTTTCCATGGCCCTTTCGCCCGCAGAAATCCGTGCCGCCGCCGAGCGCCTCGACCGCGCCGAGAAGACGCGCACGCAAATCCGCCAGCTCTCGCAGGAATTCCCGTCCATCACCCTCGACGACGCCTACGCGATCCAAAAAGCCTGGGTCGCGATCAAGGTCGCCGCTGGCCGCGCGGTCAAGGGCCACAAGATCGGCCTGACCTCGAAAGCGATGCAAAGCGCGCTCAACATCGATGAGCCGGACTCCGGCGTGCTGCTCGACGACATGTTCTTTGCCGATGGCGGGCTGGTGCCGACCGCCCGCTTCATCGCCACGCGCGTGGAGGCCGAGCTTGCCTTCATCATGGGCAAGCGGCTCGAAGGACCGGATTGCACGATGATCGACGTGCTCAACGCGACCGACTTCGTCGTGCCGGCGCTGGAGATCCTGGATACGCGCATCGAGCGCGTCGATCCCGCAACCAAAGCGACACGAAAAATCTTCGACACCATCGCCGATAATGCCGCGAATGCCGGTATTGTGCTCGGCGGGCGTCCGATCAAGCCGCTGGATGCTGATCTGCGCTGGATCGGCGCGCTGTGCTTCAAGAACGGCCAGTTGGAAGAGACCGGGCTTGCCGCCGGCGTGCTCAATCATCCCGCTACCGCAGTCGCGTGGCTCGCCAACAAGATTGCGCCGCATGGGCTGGCACTTGAGCCCGGCCAGGTCGTGCTCGCCGGCTCCTTCATCCGTCCGATCGAGGCCCGCAAGGGCGACACAATCCAGGCGGACTATGGAGTCTACGGCTCGGTGAGCTGCTATTTCGCCTGAACCCATTGGGAGTGAAACCGCCATGCCGCATTTCACGATCGAATATTCCGCCAATCTCGACGGCCGCGTCGACATCGGCACGGTCGTCGCGGTCGTCCGCAAGGCCGCCGTCGAGACCGGCATCTTCCCGCTCGGCGGCATCCGCGTTCGCGCCATCAGATGCGAGCATTACGCGATCGCAGACGGCAATCCGAACCTCGCCTTTCTCGACATGGTGCTGCGGCTCGGCGAAGGCCGCGACCTCGCCACCCGCAAGAAGGCCGGCGAGCATATCTTCAATGTGCTGTCGGCGCACCTGGATCCCGTGTTTGCGCAAACCAAATTCGCGTTGTCGTTCGACATGCAGATCAACGACAAGGAAACCAGCTTCAAGCGCAACAATATCCACGAAGCGCTGAAGGTCGAGGCCGTCCATGGATAAGGTCACGCCGAAATCCGATCTGTTCCAGGCCAACAAGGATCGAGCCGCGCCGCTCTTGAAGCAGCTCCGCGCCGACGGTATCTGCCATATGATCGACGGCAAGGCCGTACCCTCGATCTCGGGCGACACGTTCGAGACCAAATCCCCGATCGACGGCTCGGTGCTGGCGTCGGTGACGCGTGGCAATGCCGAAGACATCGACCGCGCCGCGACCGCCGCAGCGCTCGCCTTCAAATCCTGGCGGGACATGCCGGCCTCGATGCGGCGCAAGCTCTTGCATCGCGTGGCGGATGCAATCGAGAACCGCGCCGACGACATCGCCGTGCTCGAATGCATCGATACCGGCCAGGCGCACCGGTTTATGGCCAAGGCTGCGATTCGCGCGGCGGAGAACTTCCGCTTCTTTGCCGACAAATGCGCCGAGGCGCGCGATGGCCTCAATACGCCGAGCGCCGAGCACTGGAATATTTCGACGCGCGTACCGATCGGCCCGGTCGGCGTGATTACGCCCTGGAATACACCGTTCATGCTCTCGACCTGGAAGATCGCGCCGGCGCTGGCCGCCGGCTGCACGGTCGTGCACAAGCCCGCGGAATGGTCGCCGGTCACGGCCGATCTGCTGACGAAGCTGGTGAAGGAAGCGGGCATACCGGACGGCGTGCTCAACACCGTGCATGGCTTCGGCGAGGAAGCCGGCAAGGCGCTGACCGAGCATCCGGCGATCAAGGCGATCGGCTTCGTCGGCGAGAGCGCCACGGGATCTGCGATCATGGCACAGGGTGCGAAGACCCTGAAGCGCGTCCATTTCGAACTCGGCGGCAAGAATCCCGTGATCGTGTTCGACGATGCCGATCTCGACCGCGCACTCGATGCGGTCGTGTTCATGATCTACTCACTGAACGGCGAGCGCTGCACCTCCTCAAGCCGGCTGCTGGTGCAGGAGAGCATCTCGGAACAATTCATCGAGAAGCTGACGGCGCGGGTCAAGGCGCTGAAGGTCGGTCATCCCCTCGATCCCGTCACCGAAATAGGACCGCTGATCCACGAGCGGCATCTGGCAAAAGTCTGCGCCTATTTCGACGTGGCGCGGAAGGACGGCGCGGTGATTGCCGTCGGCGGCAGGCCGCATGACGGTCCCGGCGGCGGGCATTATGTGCAGCCGACCCTGGTGACCGGCGCGCGCGCGAAGATGCGCGTGGCGCAGGAGGAAGTGTTCGGGCCGTTTCTGACCGTGATCCCCTTCCGCGACGAGGAGCACGCGGTCGAGATCGCCAACGACGTGAACTACGGCCTGACCGGCTATGTCTGGACCGGCGATATGGGCCGCGCGTTGCGCGTCGCCGACGCGCTGGAAGCCGGCATGATCTGGCTCAATTCGGAGAACGTCCGCCATCTGCCGACACCCTTCGGCGGTATGAAGGCATCCGGCATCGGCCGCGACGGCGGCGATTACTCCTTCGACTTCTATATGGAAACCAAGCACGTCTCGCTGGCACGGGGCACGCACAGGATTCAGAGATTGGGAATTTGATTAGCAGCGTCGTTCCGAGCGCGACGAAGTCGCGAGCCCGGAACTTCGAGATTCCGGGTTCGATGCTTTGCATCGCCCCGGAATGACATCGACAAGGACAGCCCATGCCCATTCCGAAACACGTCTTCGATCCGCCCTTCAACATCATCCGCTCGAGCCACGTTACTCTCGACGTGACGGACCTGAAGGCTAGCCGCTATTTCTACGAGACGACGGTTGGCCTTCATGTCGAGGACGCCGACGATAACGCCGTCTATCTGCGTGGCGTCGAGGAGCATCAGCATCACTCGCTGGTGCTGCGCAAAGCGCCGGTCGCCGCCTGCAACCGCATCGGCTTCAAGGTCGGCAACGAGAGCGACCTCGACAAGGCGGCCAGCTTCTTCTCCGAGAACGGCATCCAGCACAAATTCGCCGAGCCGCCTTTCCAGGGCCGCACGCTGCAATTCACCGATCCCTTCGGCTTCCAGGTCGAGCTCTACGCGACGATGGACAAGCGGCCGCATCTGTTGCGCCGCTACGACCTCTACAAGGGCTGTCATCCACAGCGGCTCGACCATTTCAACGTGTTCGCCGCCGAGGTGCAGGACACCATGGATTTCTATGCCCGGCTCGGCTTCCGCCTCACCGAATATGCCGAGGAGGATGGCCCGAACGGGCGCATCGCCGCCGCCTGGCTGCATCGCAAGGGCAATGTGCACGACCTCGCCATCACCAACGGCAAAGGCCCTCGCCTGCACCATTTCTGCTATTGGGTGCCGACCGCGATGAACGTGCTGCATCTTTGCGACGTGATGGCCTCAAGCGGCTACCTGAAGAGCCTCGAGCGTGGGCCCGGCCGCCACGGCATCTCCAATGCGTTCTTCCTCTACGTTCGGGATCCCGACGGCCACCGCCTCGAGCTCTACACCAGCGATTACTTCACCATGGACCACGACCATGAGCCGCTGCGCTGGTCGTTGAACGACCCGCGCCGCCAGACGCTGTGGGGCGCGCCGGCGCCGCGCTCCTGGTTCGAGGAGGGATCCCCCTTCCCCACCACCAAGGTGCGCGAGCCCGCCTTCGTCGCCCAGGTCACGGTTGCGGATTGAAGTGGCGGCAATGACCTCCGTGAAGGCTTCGGAACTCAAGCTCATTGCCGGCGGCTCGCTCGCCGGGCTTTTCAAGGCGCTCGGGCCGCAATTCGAAAAGGCGAGCGGGCACACGCTCTCGATCCATTTCGATTCCACGCCGAATATCATCAGCCGTATCAATGCGGGCACGGCGTTCGACGTCGTGGTCGTACCGGCCGATGTCTTCAAGGACGCGAGCGCAAAGCGCCATCTTGCTGATCCTGTCGTCGACATTGCCCGTGTCGGCTTTGGCCTTATCGTTCGCGACGGCGCGCCGAAGCCTGATCTCTCCACGACTGACGCTTTCAAGAAGGCATTGCTCGCGGCTTCCTCGGTTGCTTCCACGCCGGAGAGCGCGGCCGGCGCCTATATCGCCAAGGTCTATCAGCGCCTCGGCATAGCCAAGGAGATGAAGGCCAAGACCAGGGCACAGGCGATGCCGACCTTGATCGCGCCGGCCGTTGCCAAAGGCGAGGCTGACCTCGGCATCTTCCTGACCAATGTGTTCAACGCGCCGGGCGTCGCGCTCGCCGGTCTCTTTCCCGCCGATCTGCAGCAGGAGCTGATATTTCCGGCGGCGGTTGCGACCGGCGCCAAAGAAGCGGCGGCGGCCAAAGCGCTGATCGATTTTCTGAAAACACCTGCCGCTGTTGCCGCGATCAAGGCCGCCGGCATGACGCCAGCCTGACGGGACATCTCATGGCCGACCATCGTATTGCGACTTATTCCGCCGGCGGCAAGACCGCTTACGGCGCCGTCACCGACAAGGGCATCGTCGATCTCTCCGCTCGCTTCGGCAAGGACTATCCTACGCTGCGCGAAGTCATCGCCGCAGGCGCCCTGATGAAACTCGCCGAGGACGCCGACCGGCGCACGCCTGATGTCCCGCTCGATGCCATCCGTTTCCAGCCGCCGATCCCCGCGCCGGAAAAGATCATCTGCATTGGCGTCAACTATCCCGCTCGCAATGCCGAATACAAGGACGGCTCGGACTCGCCGAAATTCCCGAGCATGTTCATGCGCACGCCGCGCTCCTTTGTCGGCCACGATAACCCGCTGGTGCGTCCTCGCGCTTCAGCCCAGCTTGATTACGAGGGCGAAGTTGCGCTCGTGATCGGCAAGGCCGGCCGCCACATCAAGGAGAGCGCCGCGCTCGATCACATCGCGGCGATCACACTGTGCAACGAGGGCACCATCCGCGACTGGGTGCGGCATGCGAAATTCAACGTGACGCAGGGCAAGAATTTCGATTCCACGGGCAGCCTCGGCCCATGGATCGTGCCCTATACCGATGAATCGCAGATCGCCGACATCCGCCTGACGACGCGTGTCAATGGCGAGACCAGGCAGGACGACCGCACCTCGCGGCTGATCTTCGGCTTCCGCTATCTCCTCAGCTACATTTCGACCTTCACGACGCTCGTGCCCGGCGACATCATCGTCACGGGCACACCGACGGGAGCCGGCGCGCGGTTCGACCCGCCGCGTTATCTCAAGCCGGGCGACATCGTCGAGATCGAAGCCGACGGCATCGGGCTGCTGCGCAACACTGTCGCCGACGAAACCCTGTAAGGATCACACCATGACTTCCATGACCGGTGGCGAAGCGATCGTAAGCTCTCTCGTCGCCCACGGCGTCAACACCGTTTTCGGCCTGCCCGGCGCGCAGACTTACGGGCTGTTTGACGCCTTTCACCAGGCGCAACTCAAGGTGATCGGCGCGCGGCACGAGCAGGCCTGTGGCTACATGGCCTATGGCTATGCGCGTTCGACCGGTGGGCCTGGCGTATTCAGCGTGGTGCCCGGCCCCGGCCTGATGAACGCCGGCGCCGCGTTGCTGACTGCGTTCGGCGCGAACGAGCCGGTCTTGTGCCTCACCGGCCAGGTGCCGACGCAGTTTCTTGGGAAAGGTCGCGGCCATCTGCACGAGATGCCGGATCAGCTTGCGACCCTCCGCACCGTCGTGAAATGGGCCGACCGCATCGAGTATCCCGATATTGCGCCGAGCATGGTCTCGCGCGCGTTCCAGGAAATGCTGTCCGGCCGCCGCGGC
>Ga0134126_10000577_pt1 | contig 46686 bp, 39 predicted proteins | sample KB31752_FD_96881 | JGI IMG/M metagenome (GOLD analysis project Ga0134126, IMG submission 96881) | Terrestrial soil microbial communities with excess Nitrogen fertilizer from Kellogg Biological Station, Michigan, USA - KB3-175-2 | ecosystem: Environmental > Terrestrial > Soil > Unclassified ...
AGCGGTCGTTGAGGCGATCTTCGGCGTGAACGAATCGGCATCCTCCGAACGTCCTTGGGAGGCATAGCTTATGCCAAGGACGTTCGGAGAGACACACTTGGATCTACTGGAATCCCTTGCTGGTGCTGCGGGCTGGCCAAAATGTTCGTGACTGCTCTGAAAATAAGCCGCCCTTCTGATAGCCCGTTCAGTAGAGGCGGCCATTTTCATGGTTTCAGGGTGCCGCGCAGCGGCATGACAACTCTAAGACCAGCCGTTTCTCCGAAAAACTTGCCTCACCCATGATCGCGTTACCAGCGCGTTCCGGCTTCCCGGATAGGACGAATCGATTTATAATCGACTTATTGCCTGCCTTGAGTTGACCTGCCGGAAGAAAAGGTTCCTCATGCCGCTCGATTGGTCTCCGTTTGTCGAGCTGGTGCGGCGTCACCAGCGTTTTGTGCTGTCTACTCACGTTCGACCCGATGGCGACGGTCTCGGCTCGATGTTGGCGTTGGCCGACGTACTCGAAGCGCCGCCGCTGTCGAAAACGGTGCGTATGACCGTCGCCAGCGTGCTGCCGCCGCGCTACGATTTCCTCGATCCCACGCGGCGTATCCACCGTTTTGAGCCGCCCGGCGACGCCTACCGCGATAGCGAGGCCGCGATCGTGTTGGATACGGGGACCTGGAACCAACTCGGCGATTTCGGCGATTTCCTGCGGACGCTGCCGGTGCCGAAAGCCGTCATCGATCATCATTTGACGCAGGATGATCTTGGCGCGGTGCGTCTGGTGGACACGACCGCCGAGGCGACCGGCCGGCTTGTCTTCGAGGCGATCGCGGCTCTGGGCAGCCCCATTCCGAGGTCGGCCGCGCATTCGCTGTTCGTCGCTCTGGCGATGGACACCGGCTGGTTCCGCCACAATAACACCACGCCGGCCACGTTCACGCTTGCCTCCGAGCTGGTCCGTGCCGGCGCTCGTCCCACCGAAGCGTATGAATGTCTGTTCGAGCAAAGTACCTTGGGCCGACTGGCGCTGATGGGTTTGGTGCTGTCGCGCCTTCAGTTGGCCCACAACGGCCGGGTGGCCTACACGGAGATTCGCCGCGACGATTACGCGACCACCGGCGCGCTGCCGCAGGACAGTGAAGATCTCGTCAACTACACGCGCAGTTTGGCGGGCGTGGACGTTGGCCTGTTTTTCATGGAACAGCCGCGCGGCGGCGTCAAAGTCAGCTTCCGCTCGCGGCGCATCGATGTGGCTCGCCTGGCCGAGCGCTTCGGCGGCGGCGGCCATCGCCTGGCCTCTGGTGCTATCCTTGACACAACCCTCGACGACGCGCGCGCCCGCGTACTGGCCGCCGTCGCCGAAGTCCTCGATCCCACCCCTTGACCCACCTGCTGGAGTCCCATCTCATGAACGAAACTCCCACCCAAAGCGGTTTCCACACTTTTACTCTGCGCGATCTGCCGCTGGCCACGCGCCTGACGCTGGCGGTGTTTCTCATCTCGGTCGGCATCGGCTATGTGTCGGCCCTGGTGCAACTGCATTTCCAGCACGCCTCGCCCGGTGAAATGCTGCCCAGCCCCGACGATGCCGTTCGCGTGTTCTTTGGCCATGTTGGGGAGAAACCGAAATGCAAGATCGAGCAATTGCTGCCGGAAGATTATAAAGGCAAGAAGATGAATGGATCGGGCCAGATGACTTCGGCCTTCTATACTCGGGCGGAGGATTACAAAGAGACGATCAGCGAAAGGGCACAAGAACTAGCGAAGCAGCGCGGCGGCAAAGCCAAGGACCAAGCTATCAAGGAAGCGGCGAAAGAATCGGTGGATAAGGAGCGCGAGGGAGAACGCCTGGCGATGATTGCCTGGGCTCGCGCCGACGCCAACGAATCCGCTTACAACGACGATAATTTCCCGCTGCCGGAGGCCTTGGCGAACCAACCGCTGACCCGCAAGTTTCTCGTGGACGACGGCGACAAGATCACCGAGCCACGGGCGGTCAAAATCCAGAGCCTTTTTCAAGAACGCTGCGCCACTTGCCATACCAACGGCGGCGAAGCGCAAAACTTCCCTCTCGACACGCTCGCCAGCATCAAAAAATGTAGTTCGGTCAAGACGGCCAATGGCATGTCACTGGAGAAACTTGCTCAGTCGAGCCACGTCCATCTACTCGGCTTCTCGATGCTCTACGGTCTGACCGGCCTCATCCTGTCCTTCAGCAGCTATCCCCGCTTGCTGCGTATCCTGCTCTGCCCGTTGCCGCTGCTGGCGCAGGTCGTGGACATCAGCTTTTGGTGGTTGGCGCGGCTGCCGGAACCGCAAGGACCGATGTTCGCGCGGGCCATCGTCATTAGCGGAGCCGTCGTCGCTGTCGGTCTGCTGTTGCATATCGTACTCGGCTTGCTCAATCTGTTCCGCGTCAAGGGATGGTTGGTGTTGATCGTGCTGTTCGCGGTCGCCGGCTACGGCGCCCATGAGGTCAAGAAGTGCGTGATCGATCCGTTTGTGGCGAAGGAATTGGCACCCAATCCGGAGGCGAAATAATTCTCTGACCAGCCCGAAGCGCAAGCGATGGGGCTTTCCCCCGTCGCTTGCGCTTCGGGCTGGTCACGGTGGATCGAATCCCCCTTGACAAAACGGATTGCAACGACAGATACGCCACGCCCCCTTACACGAACCGCGTAGCGGGCCGTACTTGTTGACCGCCAGAATGAAATACTCGCTGCAACTCGGCTCGAAGCGACACACCGACGGCAGCATCGGTCGCAGACAAATCTGATAGAAGCGCACGCCGCCGATGAGCAGGCTTCCCAGCAGCCAACGCACGCCGCCCACGATTTGCCTCATCATGGCTTATCGGCCTCGCGCTCCAGCTTGCGCGCCGCCTGACGCACCAGGCGCGGCAGCGATTGTTTCAACTCCGCCAAGGTCGGCGGCTCCGGCCGGCGCGGGATGAGGATCAGATCGTATCCCACCGGCATCTCGTGACGAGTCAGGCGGAACGCCTCGCGGTACAAGCGGCGCAGCCGATTGCGCTGCACCGCGCCGCCCATCTTCCGCGATACCGACAGCCCCAGACGCAAGTACGGCAAGGCGTTCTCGCAGGCGTAGACGATCAAGAAATTGTCGGCGACCGATCGGCGCCGATCGTAAACCCGGCGGAAGTCGGGCGGACGCCGTAGATGTTCGTGCGGTCGAAAGCGAAACGAAGGGGTAGTCGGGGCAGACATGGTCCGTTCTCTCTTCGCCGAGCCGCGACCGTGAGGGAGTGAGGGTTTCACCGCTCCTTCACGGTCGCGGCTCAGCGGGATCAACTCCACGACAGTTTCTCGCGCGGATTCTGTGGATTCAGACGCGTGAACTCCTCGATGAGTTCACGGCTGCGTTCGTCGGCCGGCTTCGGCACAACAATCTTGATTTCGATGAATTGATCGCCGCCGGCGATGCCCTTGCCGCGCAGCCGCAGTCGCGCTCCGCTCGACGTGCCCGGCGGCACCTTGACCGTCAGATGCGTGCCGTCCAGCGTCGGCACATCCACCTTCGCGCCCAGGATCGCTTCACTCACGCCGACCGGCGTTTCGAGGATGATATTATTCCCCTCACGGCGGAAATAGGGGTGGGCTTCGATTTTGATGCGCACAACCAGATCGCCGCCACCTGGACCTTGTCCGGCCAAACGGAGTTTCTTGCCCTCCTCGACGCCGGCCGGCACTTTGAGGTCGATCTCTCGTCCATCGACAGATAGCGACACCTTGCCGCCCAGCGCCGCGCGCAGAAACGGAATGGCGACCTCGGCCTCAGCCGCCTGCGCGGGTCGAGCGGCGCGTCCGCGTCCCCGCCCACGCTGGCCGAACATGCTACCCAGATCCGCACCGCCGCCGCCGCCGAATGCGCTGAAGATGCTGGCCAAGTCTTCGGGATCCATGCCCTGGAACTCGAAGCCTTGGCCACCTCCACCACCGGGACGAAACGGTCCCTGTCCTCCGCCGCCCGCGCCGGCGGGACCGGCGAAACCGAAGCGATCGTACTGCGTGCGCTTGGTTTTGTCGCTGAGTACGTCGTAGGCTTCCTGCACTTCCTTGAAGTGCGTTTCGGCTTGCTTGTCGCCGGGGTTGCGATCGGGGTGATACTGGCGAGCGAGCTTGCGATACGCCTTCTTGATGTCGGCGTCGGAGGCGTCCTTGGCGACGCTCAGTATCTCATAATAATCACGCGGCATAATTGGTTTGCCTGACTGCGAGGGAACCCGGAACCAGTGTTATTCTAGCAGCGCAAGGGGGAAGCCGCCTACCAGCCCGCAGCGTCAGCAAGGGAGATGAAAACCCTTGCTGACGCTGCGGGCTGGCGAGAACGCGGTTCATGCCAATCCTTCTTCACGCAACAAATCCAGTGTCCCGGCCACCGCCGCGAGGGTCTGCTCGATGTCCGTCTCAGTATGGGCGGCCGTTGTCATGCCGGACAATCCCGGCAGATCGACGCCGTGCAGCAACATGCCCTGACGGAAAGCGTGCGCCAAACGCGGATTGCCGCCCCCGTCGAGTTTGTCCACCGCTCCGCCATAGGGAATGAAGTCATCGCTTGCCGGCCGTGGTCCCTGGTAGCCGGGAAGCAAGCGGAAGCCGGAGAACTCACCGTAAGCGATCCAGGCATCGCCGCGCTTGGCGAACAGCGCATTGAGCCGTTGTCGAAGTTGTTGTCCGGCAGCATTCGCTTGTTGGTTGGCTTCGCCGGCGCTGACGATTTGCAGGGTGGTGATGCCGGCGGCGGCCGAGAGGGGATTGGCGTTGAAGGTGCCGGGATGACGCATCTTGGGTTTGCCCGGCCGAAACTCCAAGGAAGCGAGGATGTCGGCGCGGCCGCCCACACAACCGCCCGGCAGACCGCCGGCCAGAATCTTCGCCATCGTCGTCAGGTCTGGCTTGATACCGTAATGCCCCTGTGCGCCGCCCGGCGAAACGCGGAAGCCGGTGATGACCTCATCGAAAATCAGCAAGCGATCGTATCGCGTTGTCAGTTCGCGCAATCCTTTCAGGAACGGCCCGCGTACCGGCACCTGCCCCCAGTGGCCGCCCGTCGGTTCGAGAATCACGCAGCCGATTTGCGGATCGCCGCGCAGGGCGCGCTCGACGGCGTCGAGATCGTTGGGCGGAATGATGACGGTATTGGCCGTCACCTCCGCGGGGATACCGGGTACGGCCGCATCGTGCGGAGTGTCGGCGCCGGGGATGAGGAAGTCGTTCCAGCCGTGGAAATGGCCGGCGAACTTGAGGACGCGCGGCCGGCCGGTGAAGATGCGCACCAGCCGCAGCGCCATCATCGTCGCTTCGGTGCCCGACGATACGAAACGCACGCGCTCGACCGACGGCATCAGACGCTGCACCCACTGTCCCCATTCGATTTCGCGCTCGTGACAAGCGCCGGGATGGGTCGCTTTCTCCATCTGCCGCTGCACCGCCTCGACCACGGCTGGATGACTATGGCCTAGAAGAATCGCCCCGTGGCCGGACCAAAAATCGATCAACTCACGGCCCTCGACCGTCCACTTGCGCCCACCCAGCGCGCGATCGACGTACACCGGGAACGGTTCCAGAAAACGCAAATCGTGCGTGACGCCGTTGGGGAAGATACCGCGGGCCTGCTCGTGCAATTTTTGCGAGCGCGGAAAAGCCGCGGCGTAACGCTCGGTGAGCAAGAGACGGGATCGTGTGGCCTGGGACATGAAGGATACTCCACAAAAACACTACCCTGCCGGCCCGCAGCGCCAGCAAGGGTGATTCGTTCCCTTGCTGGCGCTGCGGGCTGGCAGGATGTTATCACGATACCACTAACTCATACGTGCCGCCGCCCGCCTTCTTGAGCTTGCCTTGTTTAACCAGTTCCTCCCAGACAGTGGGCGCGAACTGATTCGGCGGCGTGATGGCCACGATGCGGGCGCGGTTGTGACTCAGCGGGCCGCCGCCCAGCTTCGATTCTTCGTCGAGTTGCGTGAGCTTCAAACGCTTGCGGAATGCCTTCAGCGCTTGCTTAAGTTCCTGCGCGGTCGGCGTTCCACCCGGCGCGGGCGTCTCGGATGCGGACATCATCACCTCCTTAGCTTAGTTTTTTGCCCACCAGCCCGCAGCGCCAGCAAGGGAAGGACTTATCCTTGCCGGCGCTGCGGGCTGGTGGGGTTCGTTTCGCTTGAACGGAGCGTGTCCTGCAACTGCTCCAGGGCGTGCCGAAGCGTCTCCCAGGCCGGCTCGGCCTGACTCAAGTCGCCCTGGCGTGCCATCGTCTCCAGACGCAGGGCGGCGTCGAAGGCTGCTTTGCCGCCAAGGATGGCGACCGCTCCCTTGAGCGAATGAGCCGCTCGCTTGAGCTTCAAGACATCGCTCGCTTGCAACGCCTCACGAGCCTCCTCCATCATCCGCGGGCAATCTTGTAGAAATACGCCGATCAACTCGCGCAACAACTCCGGATCACCGCCGACATGCTGGAGCGCCTCAACGCGATCGAGAACCACCGCCGGGGCGGAACTCTCCTCGACGGCGGGCGAGACGGGCAGCAACTCGGCGATGGCCTGGAACAACTCGCGAGCCTGAATCGGCTTGGCGACATAGCCGTCCATGCCCGCTTGCAAGCAGCGCTCGCGATCGCCTTTCATGGCGTGCGCGGTCAACGCCAGGATGGGGATGTGGCGATCCGTGGCACGCTCGCGCTGACGGATGTTCGCCGTCGCCTCGAACCCGCCCATCTCCGGCATCTCCAAATCCATCAACACCAGGTCGAACGTCTCGCGTTCCAGCAGCGCCAACACCTCCTTGCCGTTGTGCGCCAACACTACGGAATGTCCGCGCTTCTCCAGGATGCGCATCGCCACCCGTTGATTAACCATGTTGTCTTCGGCCAGCAAAATGCGCAGGCGGCGCTCGACGCCGGCCGGCGGTTCCGCCAAATCGACCGCCGCGCGGGGTGTTCGCCGGCCCTCCTTGGTGCTGAGCAGATCGAGGATCGTATTCAGCAGTTCCGACTGCTTGAGCGGCTTCATCAAGCACGCGCTAATGCCGACCTCGTGGCACCGCTCCATGCTGCCCTGGCGATCGGAGGACACCAGCATCATGATGGTTGCCCCCACCAGTTCCGGCTGGGTGCGAATCTGCTCGGCCAGCGCGAAACCGTCCACCTCCGGCATCTGCGAATCGAGCAGCACCACCGGATAAGGCTCGCCGGCGTTGGCCGCGCGCCGCAGTTCCTCCATCGCTTCACGCGCCCCCTCGACGGCGATCGGCTTCATGCGCCAACTCGTCAACATTTCCGTGAGAATCAGGCGATTGGTGGCGTTGTCGTCCACCACCAACACGGGCAGATCGTGGACATCGCTTGGCTCTCCCGGTCCGGTAGCGGCCGGTCCCTGCGGAAGTCCGAACCGGGCGGTGAAGTGGAATCGGCTGCCTCGGCCCGCGGCCACGGGACTTTCGACGTGCAGCTGTCCGCCCATCATTGCCACAAGCTGCGAGGAGATCGCCAGCCCCAGACCGGTGCCGCCAAAGCGGCGACTGTCGCCGCCATCGACCTGCTCGAATGGCTCGAAAATAATCCCCTGTTTGTCCAGCGGAATGCCGATGCCCGTATCCGTCACTTCAAAATACAGTCCGCAGTCCGCAGTCCGCAGTCCGCAGCCTGACTCCTGACTTCTGACTCCTGACTCCTGACTCCTGACTCCTGATTCCTGCGACTGACTCCCGACTCCTGACTGCATTCGCACGGTGACGATCACCTCTCCCTGGGAGGTGAACTTGATGGCGTTACCGACGAGGTTGATGATTATCTGGCGCAATCGTCCGAGATCGCCGAGGAGATGGTCCGGCACGTCGGGAGTGATGTGGCAGGCCAATTCCAAACCTTTTTGCTGGGCACGCAGGCCCAGTGTGCGCACCGTGTCGTCCAGGCTATCGCGCACGGCGAACGGCGCCGGCTCCAGATGCAGTTTACCGGCCTCGATTTTCGAGAAATCGAGAATGTCGTTGATGACGGTCATCAGCCCATCGCCGGACGCTTTCACCATTTGCAGGTAGTCGCGCTGTTCAATGGTGAGAGAGGTTTCCAGAGCAAGGTCGGTCATGTTAAGGATGCCGTTCATCGGCGTGCGAATCTCGTGGCTCATGCGAGCCAGAAACTCGCTCTTGGCCCGATTGGCGGCATCGGCTGTCTCCTTCGCCTGTCGCCATTGCTCCTCCATGCACTTGCGCTCGGTGATGTCGTGGCTCATGCCGACCAGACCGAAAACGGCACCCGTGCTATCGCGCAGCGGCAGTTTGGTGGTCAGCAGCCACTTTTGCCGGCCGGACGGATCAACGAGCAACTCCTCGCGATTGACCAGGGGCCGCCCAGAGTGACAGACGGCCTGCTCATCGCGGAAATACTGCTCGGCCAGTTCGCGGCGCAGAAAATCGAAGTCCGTTTTGCCGATGACTTCCTCCAGAGAGGACGCGCCCAGCGAATGCAGCGTGGCGGCGTTGGCCATGACGAAACGGCTGGCGGCATCCTTGACGAAAATGTGATCGGGCAGATTGTCCATCAAGGTGCGCAGCAGATTGCGTTCGCGCGCCAGCGCTTCCTCGGTCGTTTTGCGTTCGGTGATGTCGCGGGCTGCCGCGTAGATCAGCCGTTGCTCGGTGAACGGCGCCGAAGTCCAGAGCATCCACTTGTACGAGCCATCCTTGCAGCGGTAGCGGTTTTCAAAGGAGACGAGATCCCCTCCGGCGGCGAGTTGGACCATCACGGCCCGGGTAGCCTCGTGGTCGTCGGGATGGACGAAGTCCACGAAAGGCCGCGTCAGCAATTCTTCCAGCGGATAGCCGAGGATGCGCTCGAAGGCCGGGTTGAGACGCTTGAAATAGCCGTCGAAACCGGCGATGCACAGCATGTCGAGCGACAACGTGAAGAAGCGGTCGCGCTCCTCCTCGGCCTGCTTCAGTTCGGTGATGTCTCGGCAGATGCCCACCAGACCGGCGATGGTGCCATCGTGACCGGGCAAGGGCACCTTGGTGAACGACATCCACCGGCGGTTGCCGGCCCGATCCGTCAGGCTCTCCTCGTGATTGAGCAGGGGTTGGCCCGACTCAAGTACGCGCTGGTCGTCTGCGTGGTAGCGTGCCGCACGCTCGGCTGAGAAGAAGTCGAAGACGGTCTTGCCGATGACTTCTTCCTCGCGGGTCGCCCGCAGCATGCGTTGATGGGCCACGTTATTGAGGGCGTAGCGACCGGCGGCGTCGGTGACGAAAATGGCGTCGGGCAGATTATCCATCAGGCTGCGCAGCAAACGGCGCTCGCGGCTGAGTTGGGCCTCGGATTCCTTGCGTTCGCTGATGTCGCTGAGTACACCGTCGAGACGCCAGGATTTGTCATTCGCCAGCCGCGTGGCACGCACGCTCTCGCGCAGCCAACGTATTCGACCGTCCGGCCAGAGAACGCGATATTCCGCCTGGCTGGCCTGCCCCGAACGAAGCGCTTCGACGGCCCTTCGCCAGCACGGCAAATCTTCGGGATGAATGATCTTTTGCCAGCCGTCCGCCGCACCGAGGAACGTCTGCGGCGGTCGGCCGGTGAGCGTCTCGACGACGGGAGAAAAGTAGCGATACACCCAGATATTATCGTGACCGCACTCGCCGCTCCACAGACAGTCGGAGACGGAGGCCATCACGCGGCGCAGTTCCGCCTCCATGTTGGTCAGGCGTGCATGCGCCTCGTGCTGCGCGCGCACGTCGCGGGCGGTGATGAGGGCGAGCGTCCGCGGCTGAACGTGCAGACGGGAGATGGTCAGATTGACAGGAATCCACACGCCGTCCTGGTTGGTGCGCAGCAAAAACCCGTCTTGGGCATGGAAGACGCCGGTGCGCGAGGCGGCCTCGCGGAGGCGATGCTGGCCGCCCTTGCCGCCGAAGCGGAAAAAATACGTCGCCGGCCGCGCCAGCATCTCCTCGCGGCGGAAGCCGCTCAGATCGACGGCCATGCGGCTGACTTCGAGGAGTTGCTCGGTATCGGGATCGAAAAGAAACAGCGCATCGCCGGATTCTTCGAGTAACGCCTGGGCCAGATTTTTGGGATTGGAGTCATTCATGGCGTGCCATCTTCCAGCCCGGCACCCGGCCGCTCGGCGACCCGACGAGATGCGTTCCTCTCCGAAAGGGGATTGGAGACGCCGGAGCCGTGCCGAACATCCGGTTTGTTCTTGGAGCTTACACCCGGCTGGACAGCGACGCAATCAGAAAGCAGGCCGCGTCGCGGGACGCCGCGCCGAGGCTTTTTGACAGACGGGGACGGATACCCTATGTTTGTGTGACTCCCCCTCCCAATTAGGATAGCGAGGCGAGTGTGTCGCAAAAGGCTAACGCGATGGTGGTCCAGGGTGCGCCAGCGATCTCCCCAGAGGAACGACGTGCTTCCGTCCGCTATCGATCCGATGTCAAAGGTTCCTGTCAAACGCTCTCGGTGCGGCGGGAAACATCCTGGGAAGCCATCGTCCGAGACATTTCTCCCGACGGCGTCGGCCTCCTGCTTGGACGGCGTTTCGAGCCAGGAGTCCTCTTGGCGATCGAGTTGACGGCTGCCGGCGATGATCAGACTCGTCTGCTGCTGGCGCGCGTCGCGCACGCCACGGCGCGACCGGAGGGTGGTTGGTTGATCGGCTGTACGCTACTCTCTCCTCTGAGCGACGACGAAGTCCAACAACTGCGCTGAACCGGCGTAGGTGGTTTGGCGTGCCAGGGGGCTTCCATTCCGCTTATATCGTCCACTGCTTCTGGCAATGAGAGGCACTAACATTTGGCCAGGCCGCAGCGCGAGCAAGGGATCGTCCCTTGCTGGCGCTGCGGCCTGGCAATTCATGGTGTTCGTGCCTCTAAGACTGTTTCAGTAGTTGGTCCACATCTGCCTGCACGATCTGGCGCGAAGGTTTATCCAGCGCGGCGCTGAGCCAACTCATCACGGTGGGAATGTAGGGCAGTTTGCCCTTCTTGAGAATCTCCAGCATGCGCGTGTGACGGCGAATGCGCTCTTTCATCTTGAGCATGCCGTTGATGCGGCGCGATTTAGCCATATCGTAGCGCCGCTGCTCGCGGCGGATACGTCTTGCTCCCATGAGTCACTCCTTGCGGATGAAACCATGCCCGATGGTAAAAAGACAGCATAGCGAGGCCGGCGGTCAACGGAAAGGCCGGCTCCCTCACTTGCGTGTCTGCCGGGTCGCGGCCACGGCATTCTTCCACTTCTCGACGACGGCCGTCGCCGTCGTCAGCCCGGCATTTGCCTGATCGAGAGCGGTTTGATCCGCCGCCGCTTTCGCGTTGGCCGCCTTGAGCGCGGCTTGCAACGGCGCGAGCGCCTTGGACGCCGCCTGCGCCGCCGCCAGATCCGCCACCGCTTTCTGAGCAGCGGTTCGTGAAGCCGTCGCCGTTGCTGCCAATTGTTCGCGTGCCTTTTGCCGTGCCGCCAATTCCTTGACCGCCAATTCCAATTGCTCCGCGACACTCGGCGGATTGGCCGTCAACGTACCGATGCGCTTGCCGTCCGCCGTGTTCCAGACCAGCAGTTGACCGTTCCAGTCGCCGGCAATCACGCGCCCGCCGTCATGACTGAACGTGGTCCGCAGCGCCACATCACCGAATGCCTCAAATGACCGCTTCGCCGTCCCGTTTCCATCCCACAAGCGCGTTAACTTGTCGCGCCCACAGGAGACGATTTGGCCATCGCGGGCATAGCGAATGGACTGAACGCCGCCGTGAGCGCTCCACGTCTTGATCGCTCGACCATTCTCCATTTCCCACAGGCGAATGCTGCCGTCCTCGCTGCACGAAGCGCAGACATTGCCATCGGCTCGCCAAGTGACCTCGGTAATGGCGGCCGTGTGCCCGCGCAGCGAGAAATATTCGCGGGCCGTGTATGCTTCCCACACGAACAAACCGCCATTGCGATCGCCCGTCGCCAACAATACGCCATCGGGACTGTATTCGAGCGTCGTCACCCAGTCCGTATGTTTGCGAATCTCTTGCTGCAATTTGCCGTCTTTGGTCGCGTACAATCGAACAACCTTGCTCGGTCCGCCCAGTGCAATCTGCGTCTGGTCCGGGCTGATGTCCGCCGCCAGCACCGCATCGGACTCTTCACCGACTTCGACAATGCGCTCGCCCTTGACGACGCTCCAAACAACGACACGGCCGGACTTGCCATCGTGCCCGCCGCCGGCCAACAGCAGACTCCCATTGCGACTGAACTTGAGGACGTGCGGCGTTCCCTCTGGGAATGGCAGAATACCGAGCAATTCCAGGGTATCGGAGTGATAGAGCAATACCTGCTTCTGTCCACCAATGGCGAGCAGTGGTGCCCACGGACTGCTGGCCAGGGCGATGATAGCGGTGCCGCGCGTTGTGCGCACGGTTGGTTCGAGAGGCAGCGTCTTGGGCGGCATGGGCGGCGGTCCTTCGGGTTTGCCGCGTACCACGGAGGTCAAGCCGATGTCGGCCTTCGGCTTATTGGCGATGATCGCTTTGCTGCCGGCGTTCTCCAGCGCTCCACCGGCGATCCACTTCTCGATAAGGTCGATGCTTTCCTTGGGCAGCATCGGCGACTTGGGCGGCATGAACGGCTCGTCCTTGTGCGACATCACGCGGAACAGCGTGCTGCCGTCCGGGTCGCCCGGCTTGACGACTTCGCCGGAACTGCTGCCCTCCATGACCTTCGTGAAGTTGTCGAGGACCAGCCCCGCTTTTTTCTTGTCCTGGTTGTGGCAGGCGACACACTTCTCGCGGAACAGCGGTAAAACGTGCTGTTCGTAGGTGATCTTGGCCGGCTTCTTGGCGTCAGCCGCGAAGAGGGATGAACCACAGAGACACAGAGACACAGAGAAAAACCAGGTCGAAGCCTTAATCCGCCAGTAACTCATCGTTGTTCGCTCCCGCGACAAAATACTTTTCTTCTCTGTGCCTCTGTGTCTCTGTGGTTAGCGCTTCTGTTCAATGATTGAACATAAACTCACGCGAATTCAGCAGCGCCCAGAAGGCGTCGTCGAGCGCCTTCCGTTTATCCGGCTCCGTCGCGATGATGCTCTCCAGGCTAGCCTGCTCTTTCGCGGTCGGCTTGCGGCTCAGGCAGCGAATGTACAACTCGCCGATGATGTCGGCTGGCATCTTCTTCTCGGCCAGACGCCGGCCAATGAGGTTGCCGCCCTGAATCTTCTGTGTCGTCGTATTGCCGTTGAGCAAGTGCAGTGACTGCGACAACGTCGGCTCCAGCCGCACCTCGCACGAGCAAACCGTCTCGCGGGTGGCCCGGCCGAATGTGCTGAGGAAGTAGGTATTGCTGCGGCCGTCAGCGATTTGCACCGCCCGCGCACCCACCGGCAGACCCGGAAACTTGTTCTTCGTCTCCGTCACCTGGCTGATGCAATCGAGGAATGTCTCCGCCTTGATGCGCCGCAGACCGGCACGCGCGAAGTTGCGTGTATCGCCTTCGTTGCTGGCGTTGGGTTGCGTCGCCAGCTGATAGGTGCGCGAGAGACAAATATCGCGGACGAGTTTCTTGAAATCGTACTTGTATTCGGTGAAGCGTTTGCCCAGTTCGGCGAGCAATTCTGGGTTCGACGCCGGATTGCTGACGCGCACGTCATCGACCTCATTGATGATGCCGATACCGAAGAAATGCCCCCACACGCGATTGGCGAGATTGGTGGCGAAATACGGATTTTCCGGCGATGCCAGCCATTGAGCCAGCACGACGCGGCGATCCTTGCCGGCCACGTCCGGCGTCGCCCCGCCAAGGAATTTCGGCGGCATGGCCTTCTTCGTCACCGGATGCGAAACCTCACCGCCACGGCGGTTGAACACGATCGTCTCGCGCGGATCGTCGGTGCCCTTGCGGCCAATCTGCGAGAAAAAGGCGGCGAAACTGTAGTAATCATCCATCTTCCAGCGATCGAACGGATGATTATGGCACTGCGAACACTGGATGCGCATGCCCATGAACACTTGCGCGACGTTCTCCGATACCTTGAGAATGTCCGTCTCGTTTTGATAGTAGTTCGTCGCGGGGTTCTTGAAGGTGCCGCCGCTGGCACCAAGTAGTTCCGCCACCCACTCGTTGACCGGCACATTGCGGGCGATCTTGTCTTGCAGCCAGTTGTAATACAGCAGCATCGCCTTGTAGCTGACCTGATTCGACGAACGGATTTGCAGCAATTCCGCCCATTTGAGAACCCATAACTCGGCGAATTCCTTGCGGCCAAGCAGTTCATCGACTAATTGCGCGCGTCGATCAGCGGACTTGTTGCCCATGAAACGCTGGTATTCCTCGACGGTCGGCAGCATGCCGATAATGTCGATGTAAGCGCGGCGCAGGAATGTCTCATCGTCGCACAACTCCGATGGCGCGATGCGGAGCTTTTGGAGCTTGGCGTTGACCAGCGTGTCGATGTAGTTGTTTTTCGGCACTTTCGGCGACGTGAACTGCAATCCCTTGGGCAGCACGATCATCTGGCTGCCGACGGTGAAAGTGGAGAACCGCGCCATGACAAACGCCTCGCCGCGCTCGGCGGCGGTCACCAATCCATTCGGCGAAATCTTGGCGGAGTTGTCGTTATTGCTGAGGAACAAGGCCAGCGAGGTGACATCGCGATCAGTGCCGTCGGAGTAGCGCGCGCGAACGATCATCTGTTGCGTGGCACCCTTGCCATCGAGGACCGCGTTCTTCGGATACAGATCGACGGCAACCGGCGTCGCCACGGTCGGCGGATCTTGCGGAACGCCGGCGTTGAGCCAGCGCAGCATCGTGTTCCAGTATTCGTCGCCCTCCTTGATGCGCTGCCCACCGGTATGCGGCACCTTGCCGGCCGCCTTCTCCATCAGCAGGCTCTCGCCCGGCAGCGCCAGGTTGATGCGCCGGCCATTAATCTCGCGCGTCAGGCGATAGTGATCGCCATCGGCATCGAAGCCGAACAGCGACAGGCGGAAGCCATCCTTGCCGCGTGCCGCGCCGTGACAGCTACCCTGATTGCAGCCGGAGCGCATGAAAATGGGCATCACGTCGAGCTTGAAACTGATGGGGCGATCCTTCTTCGCATCCGTAACCTTGACCGGCACCTTGACGGAACGACCCCCGAACTCGACGGTCAATTCGGTGACCCCATCAGCCAGCGGAGTCAGGACGTTCTTGTCCAGCTTGGCGAACGCGGCATTGACGAGGCTCGCCTTCGCCTGGGCGGTGACATCGCGGGTGATGCCGTCGGCGTAGTTGGCCTGCACGACGAAAAGTTGCTGCGCCCGGCTGCTATTCAAATGGATGTCGGGCGGTGAAACTTCCAGGCGTGCCAGCGGTGTCTCGGCGGCGCGAACGTCGCCCTCGAAAGCGAGGCCAAGCGTGCAACTTGCCAAGCAGCAAAGGATCAATCGATGCAATCGCATAGGTGCAACCTTCCCTATAGCCCCCGGCAAGCCGGGGGCTATGTGAGCGCTTTTACTTCCCGGTCTTCGCCGCCTTCTCGCGTTCTTCCTGCTCCAAGCGCAATTTTTCCAGGCGGGTAAGCCGTTTCTCCACCGGCTTGGCGGGTTGAACCGGCTTTGTCGTCGGCTTCACCGGTTTGGGCGCGACGGCAACCTTGGGCGGCAGCGGCACATCAATACGCAACTCGGTACGGCCGGCGTTGTGCAAAATGGGTTCGCCGTTCTCGGTGACAACGACTTGACAGAAGATATTGCGATGCTGGCCCGGCGGACTCGTCTTGTCCACCGTCACCTTGAACGCAATCTCCTTCGTGTCCTTCGTGATCTCGACATCCGGCGTCGTCACCTTGGACGGCAGGCCAGCGACATGCACCTTGGCGACGCCGGTAAACGGCTTGTTTTGCTGAATCTTGCAAAACATCTCGATGTTCTTGCCCTGCTCGGACGCGGCGCGTTCCATCGTGAACGCCACGAACGGCGGGGCAATCTCAATCGTCGCCAGTTGTGAGGAAACCCATAGCGGGCCGTTGCCGACCGTGGCGACGCCCAGCACGGCCGTCTTCCACTTGCGAACCTGGGCGTTGCCGGCCGCGTTCATCGGCAGAACCGTCTCCGTCTGATTGGCGGCAATCGTCACCGATGAGGCCGAACCGACGCCGGGCGGATTGAACAACGGCGTAATCGTGATCGGCGCGGTGAAACCGGCCTTGCGCTCGGCAACGATTTTGAGATTCATCGAGCCGTTTTGCACGAGCGGAACTTTCGGCTCAACGATGCGGATTGAGTACGGCGCTTCGGCCGTGGCTGCCACCACGGTACGGCTGGAGTCGCGCTTCCAGTAGATCGACTGCCCAGGGGCACCCGTAATCAGTTCCACCGTCTGCGTGAATCGGCTCTCGATGGTCTGCTTCGGATCGACGGGGCGAGCCGTCAGCGCGGTCAGTTTGCCGCCTAAGGGCGCGGCCGCCGTCGCCTCGAAGACGACCGGCACCACGTCGAGATTGGCCGGCATGTTCTCGGCGTTCAGGGTCACGCCGGCCGGCAGTTCCTGCGCTCCTAAAACCAGCTCGCCGCCGAAGTTCTCTCGACGCACGGAAAGCAGCGTCGCCATGCGGTTGCCGCGCGGCACGGCGATCGTTTGCCGTTCCTGCGAGTATTGAACCGCCTTGGGAATGCTCACCGTCGCCACCGGCTTCACCGGCGTGAACTCGACGCGATAGAAATACGTCGGCCCACCCTTGCCCAGATGGTCCGTAACGCTGATGACATATTCCTTGTCTTGAGGCGCGGTCAAGCGGAAATAGCTGTCTGGCCCAATAGCATCATCGTTGCTCGCAACGGCTCCGCCGTTGAAATAGGACAGCGTCATCACCGGATCGAGCGGCGAACCGAGGCGGCGTGCCCAGCAATGCACGTCGAACGTCTGCCCCTTTTTCGCCATAAAGCGAAAGCAATCGACATCGCCGGGTGTGGAGATGATGCCATTGAACGCCAGCGGCAATTCCGCCTTCGTCGCGGCCGGATGCGTGTTATTCGGCTCGACTTCGAGGACATTGCCATATTCGGAGACGCGGAAGGGAATCGGCGAGGGCGAGATGCCGTTGGTATCCTGAGCGAAGACACCGAACTTGTCGGTCGGCGTCGTCGGCACCTTGATTTTCTGCGTGAATTCGCCAGCGGGATCGCCCAGGAAACGCACGGCAACCTCATCGCCACGCTTGCCGCCGGCCGGCAGAACCGCTTGCGGACGCGGAAACGTGCCAACATGCAGGCGATACGCACAAGCTCCGTTGCCGCCGTAAGCGCTCTCGCGCACCTGAATGACATACGTTCCGTCAGCGGGCACCACGATGGAGGCGACGGCGTCTTGCCGCAGCAGCGGCGCATCGTCGGAGGTAGCCAATTCAAAACGCTTGCTATCCATGATGGCGACGTAGGGATCGAACAGCGTGTTTCCCAGACGCATGCCCTCAATCTCGGCCGTCAGCCGTTGGCCCTTCTTGGCCTCCACGAGAAAATAGTCTACATCTTCGCTCTGAATGATCCCATGAACGGTGACGTTCATGGCAATCTTCTGTGGCGTGGCGAAATCACTGTTGGGTTCCTTCTCCTCGACGGTCGGCAGCGCGCCGACCCAGAACGTGCGCAGCTCCGAAATGCCGGTCGCCGTGCGCAGCCGCATGGCATGTTCGCCAAGCTGACAATCCGGCGCAATCTTGACCGTGGCCTTGATTTGATTGTCGTTAACGACCTGGAGTTTGCTGACGCTGAAGCCGGGCGAATAAAGCAATACTTCCTGAGTATCTCCCAGCCGCGCGCCGTTAAACGAAAGGACAATCTCGCTCCCGCGCTGACCACCGCGCGGCGCAATACCACCTAACGACGGCGACGAGGCAAAAGAAGAATTCACCACGGAAAACACGGAAAACACGGAAAAAATACATAAAGAAGAAAGCCTATCGACGCGGCGGCCGGTCATGTTTTCTCTCCAGGTGCAATTCTGACTTGGTAGCTGGAACCGCGTGAGGTAGATCCCGCTTGCCGAGCGGGATCTTGCCCCGATAGGTTCCGCTCGGCAAGCGGAACCTACCTCACGGCGTTCATGCCTTTTGTCTTTTTTCCGTCTTTTCCGTGTTTTTCGTGGTGAAAATCTTAGGCGAGTAGTTCCTTGCGGATCTTGCCTTCGCGGACGATGTCGATGGGCCGATTGCCGGGCGACATCAGCTTCTTTTCGGCATTGATGCCAAGCTGACCGTAAACCGTCATCGCCAGATCCTCGACCGTCAGCGGGTTGTCTTCCGGCTCCGAGGCGGTTGAATCAGAAGTGCCGTAGATCAAGCCTTTCTTAATGCCGCCGCCGGCGAGGACGACGCTGAAGACTTTCGGCCAATGATCGCGGCCGGCCGTGGCGTTGATCTTCGGTGTCCGGCCAAACTCCGACGACACCATAACCAGCGTCGAATCGAGCAGGCCATTGCGTTCCAGATCGCGAATGAGCGTGGCGAACGCCTGATCGAAGGCCGGCAGTTGACTGCGCATGCCGTTCTTGATGCCGCCGTGCATGTCCCATCCGCCATAGGTCAAGGACACGAAACGCACGCCCGCGGCCACGAGGCGACGCGCGAGCAGGAAACGCTGACCGGCGGCATTACGGCCATACTCATCGCGAACGGCCGCTTTCTCGACGTTGATGTTGAACGCTTCACGCGCCTTTTGCGAGCTGATAAGGTTGTAAGCTCGTTGATAAAACGTGTCCATCGCCTCCAGACCGTCGGCCTTTTCCTTGGCGGCGAAGTGATCGTTAACCGCGTCGAGCATGCTGCGGCGCGTCGTGAACCGCTTCTCGTCCACACCGCCCGGCAAGTTGAGATCCTGCACCGTGAAGCCGGGATTGGCCGGGTCGCTGCCGAGGCTGAAGGGAGCGTAGGCCGATGACAGATAGCCAGGACCGGCGTAGGTGGTCGGCTGACTGGGAACGCACACATAAGGCGGCAGATTGTTGCGTGGGCCGAACTCGTGCGAGACGACGCTGCCCATGCTCGGAAACGTCAGGGCCGGACTGGGCCGATAACCCGTGAACATGTTGTGCGTGCCGCGTTCGTGAGCGGCCTCGCCGTGCGTCATCGAACGGCAAACGGTAATCTTGTCGGCGACTTGTGCCGTGTTTTTCAGCAGTTCGTTGAAAAATACGCCTTCGAGCTTGGTGCGGATGGTGCCGAGTTCGCCACGGTATTCGATCGGTGCTAGCGGCTTGGGATCGAATGAATCTTGGTGGGCCATGCCGCCAGGTAGGAAAATATGAATGAGTGATTGCGCGGGAGCGGGTTTGCTCGCCTTGGCCGCGCCAAGCGCTTCGAGACGGAAAAATTGATCGAGCGTCAGGCCCAGAGCGCCGGCAAGCCCCACATGCAAGAACGAACGCCGTGTGGGGCGGCGAAAATGCGCGGGATCATCATTCCAGGTTCCGGTGACAGCTTTGGCCATGACGCGATCTCCTGAGTGAAGTTGGTCCCACGGCGAGGCGGGAGTAAGGAAGCTTGGGGGATGTTCGTTTATGCGTTCAGCAATCCGGTGAGTCAGGTAGGCAGGAGCAACAAACACATTTCAATACGGGCAGGTAGTAGCGATTCTTACCATAGGTACAGATTCCGTTTCTGTCAACGATTTTCTCGCTACGGCGATGAGGCGCATATAGCCCCCGGCAAGCCGGGGGCTATATGTCAGATATAAAAGGAACGCGGCTCAAGCCAGTGCGTCTTGGAAGAGGAAGGGACTTATGCCGACGACTTTGGAATGGCACGACATCGCCTTGCGTCTCTTGCTGACCATCGCGGCGGGCGCGTTGTTCGGGATCAATCGCAGCGAGCGTGGACGCCCGGCAGGATTGGTCACTACCGTGCTGGTGTGCCTGGCCGCTTCCGTCGCCATGATCCAGACGAATCTGCTGCTGCTCACCACCGGCAAAACCCCGGATTCATTCGTCACCATCGATTTGATGCGTCTGCCGTTGGGCATCCTGACCGGCATGGGCTTTATCGGCGGCGGCGCGATTCTGCGCCGCGGGCAAATGATCCGTGGCGTCACGACCGCCGCGACGCTCTGGCTGGTCACGGTTATCGGCCTCTGCTTCGGAGGCGGTCAGATCGCGTTAGGGTTGGCGGCGTTGGTGCTGGGCGTGGTCGCGCTGTGGGGGCTGAAAAGGCTGGAGTCACGAATGGGCCAGGATCGCCATGCCACACTGATTCTGCATTCCCGCGAGGATGGCCCGGCGGAGGAGGAGATACGCGGCCACCTACTGGCGGCGAGGTGTCGCGTCATTTCCGCAAGCGTGACCCATCGGAAGGCGAAGGGCGAGACGCGGCGAACACTGGAATACGAGGTGGAATGGCACGGCGGCCGGGTTGATGAGCCACCGCCCGCTTTCCTCGACCAACTCGCGCGGCGGCCGGGCGTGGTGATGCTGCGCTGGAAGGCGTAGAACGTGCCCAGCGAAAAAGCTTCGCCGGCCCGTTCGGTCGATTTATAATAAGCTCTTGGTGGACGGAACGACGGAACCAACGAACGGAAGCCGATGCCGCAGGACGAAATCAGCAGCTTCATCTTTCGCAATCCCGTGAGCGCCGGCACCCATCTGCTCTGGTGTCTGCTGGCCCTGTATGTCACGGGTCTTTTGTGGCGACTCAGCCGAGGTGATCGTCTGCGTCAACTGAGTACGGGTGCGTTCGGCGTGAGTATGGTTCTGCTTTACGGTGCCAGCGGTGTCTATCACGCCGTTCCCCAAGACAATCCCTTTCTCAGCTATTTTCGCAAGCTCGATCACAGCGCCATCTATGTGCTGATCGCCGGCACCTATACGCCGGTGTTTGCCGTCCTTCTGCGTGGTTCTCTCCGAGTCACGCTCTTATCGCTGGTGTGGGGATTGGCCGTCATCGGCATCGCGGCCAAATGGTTATTGCCGTGGCCGCCTTATGCGCTGACGGTCTCGCTGTACATTGCCATCGGTTGGGTAGGCCTGATCCCCGCCGCGCAACTTATCCGCGCCGTCGGGCTGCACGGCATGTTCTGGGGGCTTCTGGGCGGGATTCTCTACACGATGGGCGGCGTTTGCGACGCGATCAAGTGGCCGCCTGTGCTGCCAGGCGTCATCGGTCCTCATGAGGTGCTGCATGTGTTCGACATGGGCGGCACGCTCATCCACATTTTCTTCATCATCCGCTACGTCCTGCCCTTTCGGCGTTAGCATCGGCAAAAAACTTGTTCCTCTCTGTCCTCGACTGGACTCTTATGCGGCGTGGGTCTGGCCGCGGCGCTGGGTGCCGTACTCATCGGCCAGGCGCTGGCGGAAAGCGTCGTGCGCTTGAGTGGATCGTTGACGATGGAAACGGCGACGACAACGTCCGCTGCGCTGGCGCGGTTTTTTACGTCCCTTCCTGTCGGTGAAGCTGGCGACGCTCTCGGCAATGTAATCCTTTCATGTGTAGCCGCGACGCGCCGGGTAGCGTGGCTTGGCGTTTCGCGCGAAACACACCTTGACCTATGCTTGCGCCTGTGGCATATGCTGCGCCTCACCGGAGGACAGATCATGGGGAGAAAGGCGACGGCTCATCTAGCGGCCGCGCTCGCGCTTGCGTTGGGTGGGTGTGGGACGGCGGTCAATTGCGGCGGCGTTATGGACCCCGAAGCTCCCCGTTGCGTCTACGGCGGCGTCAGCCTGGATCGGCGCTGGAGTACGCACTTTTTCGCAACGGCTTTCCAGGGGCCGTATCCCGAAAGCGCGACCGCGTGCAACCGAATTCTGGCCGGTTCCTTCGCGTTTGGCTGTGGCGTCAGCGTCCTGGCCGTCGATCTCCCTCTTTCCGTGGTCGCCGATACGCTGACGCTTCCGCTCACCGTCCCGACCATGATTCATCGATGGAACGAGGCGATCTTCTGTCCCGATCTCGGCAACGCCGCCGATGCGGCCGGCGAAATAGGGCTTCCACCGGCGGAGGCGATCGAACCTGTCCCGAACGCGAAGAAGAAAGCGCCGGGTTGATTTCATCGTGTCCGCGCGAGAATTTATCAGGCATCGCCTGTCCGTTGCGATACACTAGAACGCATTCCGAGGCGTCAAACACCGTCATCGCTTACCACATCCAGGCGAGACAAGGTATTATCGTGGATGCCAACGACTCTTCATCCTTGGGATTACCGAGTGAGTTTTTCACGGAGGAACTGACCCCGGAGCGGGCACAATCCATCCTCCGGCAGTTGGCGGGCCATCTCGATCCGGCGACCGCTTCCCCTCCGCCTTCCGCGCCAGGCAGAGTGACCGACAGGCGAGACGCCTATCCCAAGCCATCGCTGTCGAGCATCGATGGGACGACCAATCGCTTATTGCTGAAAGACGAGAGCTTTCGCGGTTTTCTCGAAGCGGTGCCTGACGCGGTCGTCATCGTCAATCGAAATGGAGTTATCGTCCAGGTCAATGCCCAGGCGGAGCGGTTGTTCGGCTACGAGCGTGAAGAGTTGCTCGGTCACGCCCTCCACTTATTGGTGCCCGAACGGTTCCGCGAGCGGCATCGCGCCTACTTTGACAGCTATTTTGCCGAACCGCGTGTTCGGCCGATGGGACTCCATCTGGATCTGTTCGGACGGCGCAAGGACGGACACGACATTTCCGTCGAGATCAGTCTCAGTCCGTTGACGGTCGGGGAAAATATCTTCGTCGTCAGCACGATTCGCGATACGAGCGAACGTCGCCGCGCCGACGCGCGCTTGCGCAAAATGGAAGCGCGTTATCGCACGCTGGTCGAGGGCATTCCGGCCGTCACCTTCATGGCCGCTCTCGATGAGGGCGTCAACGAACTATACGTCAGCCCGCAGATTGAGACACTCCTGGGTTTCACGCAGAAGGAGTGGCTCGAAAATCCCATCCTGTGGTACGCGCAGCTGCACCCCGACGACCGCAACCGCTGGCACGATGAGTTTGCCCGTATTGTCGTTACCAGCGAACCGTTTCAGTCGGTCTACCGCTTTGTGGCCCGCGATGGGCGCACCGTGTGGGTCCACGGCGAGGCCAAGGTGGTGCGTGACGACGACGGCCAGCCTTTGTTTTTACAGGGCGTCGCCTTCGACATCACCGCCGTCAAGCAGGCCGAGGAAGAGTTGAAGGCGATCAATCAATTGCTGGAGCAGCGCGTTGAGGAACGCACCGGCGAACTGGCGTGCTCCAACGCCGCCCTGGATCGGTTCGGCTATGTGATCGCCCACGATTTGCGCGCCCCGTTGCGGACCATGTTTCCTCCGTTGGATGCAGGGCACGCATCGATTCCTCCCGCCGGCTTTCCTCGCCGGCATCATGCAAGGAGATAGAAGGCGTCCACCATGTTTCGCGGCGCGGAACGACCACCTTGCTTGTCAACCTATTCCGATCTTTTTACGCCGCTGCTGTAGAGAGCGCGCGCAGCAATGTCGTCAGGAAACGGCTCATCGCGCTGTCGCGCTGTCGCGCTGGCTCGCCATCGCATTCGGCGAAGGGAGATTCGTCTTGTTATCGCGGGCAGCCGGGACACTCGTGCGCTCGACGAACAGAGGGGTGCGGGACACGGACAGAGTGGTCAAGGAGTTCATGGCATCCTCACTTCACTGTGGGAAAATTCGGCATGGATCGGGAGAAACCTACAGGATTCCTCGCCGGTGAGAATGGAGTAAAGCAAGGGCGATGCCAGAACCAGAAGATGGCGTCGTCTTTTTCATTTTCTGAATGCAACAGTTTATTCCAGCGTTATTTACGCTTTCAAGAAAATGCGAGGAGCGAGAAGGCACGCGGGAAGGCGCTGGATGGCGATCGTGGACGTGTTCGCGCGGTGAGCGCGGCGCGCTCTTGGCGTGCGCGCCCCGCGTTCACGGCGCGCCAATCACTTCAGACCGTATTCCTGGGTGCGTTTGATGACCGTGTTGCGAGCCATATCCAGCCGCTCGGCGACTTTCGTTTGATTGCCGTCCAGCCGGTCCAAGGCGAAGGCGAGCAACTCGCGCTCCAGCCTATCGTGAAGGAAAGACCAGAGTTTCGGTTGATCGCTGTTCCAGGCGTGGAGAATAGCCTGGCGCAATGCGGCGAGGACATCGTCGCCCTCATCGGATCGCGCGGCGGAGGGGCTCGCGTCGTCGGCTGGAAAATCCAGATGGTTCGGCAGAATCCGCGGCCCACGGCAGACGCGCACGGCCCGATAGAGGATGTTCTGCATTTCACGGACATTCCCCGGCCAGGAGTAGCCGCGAAGCCGTTCGAGCGTGCTGTCGGCCAACGCCGGTGCCTTACGGCCATCGCCGCCGGCCGCGCGAGCGAGGAAATACCGCGCCAACTCCGGTAAATCGCTCAACCGTTCGCGCAGCGCCGGCAGCCGGATCGTCACGCGGTTGAGCCGATGGAACAAATCGCGGCGAAACGTGCCCTCCTGGATGGCGGTTTCCAGATCGCGATGGGTCGCCGACAGCAGCCGCACATTAACCTTGATCGCCTCGTTGCTGCCCACACGCTCGACCTGCTGATATTCCAGGACGCGCAGCAGTCGGGCTTGCAAGGGTAGCGGCATATCGCCGATCTCATCGAGAAAGATGGTGCCGCCGTTGGCGTACTCGAACTTGCCCTTGCGCAATTTGTCCGCGCCCGTGAACGCGCCCTGCTCGTGGCCAAATAGCTCGCTCTCCAGCAAGTTCTCGTTGATGGCGGTGCAGTTGAGCGCGACGAACGGTTTGCTCTTCCGTGGACTGCGCGAGTGGATAGCGCGGGCCACCAGCTCCTTGCCGGTGCCCGTCTCGCCGAGGATGAGGACGGCATCGTCGCTGCGGGCGATGCAGCCGATGAGCTTGGCCACCTCCATCATCGGTTTACTTGTGCCCACCAACATCGGACCAGCCTCCGCATCAAGGGGCGGTTCGACCGGCAGCCGCACTTCCTTGACGGGCTGAGCAATCTCCAACGCGGCCGCAATGAGGGGCAGTAGTTCGCGGACCAATCCCTGAAAATCGTCCGGAATGTCGGCGGCATCTGCATCGGCTGCACCATGCCCGGCTTTCCCGATAAGTTCATGCCTTTCATGGACGAGCCGCCTGGAGCGAAGCTGTCCACGACGGCGGTCGTCATGTATGGCCGAACCGTTCGCGCGCTGCGTAACTTCACGCGCGGATCGATGAACAAGGAACCGGAATGGCGGCACGCTGAGGCGAAACTGACAACCGGCTACGTCCCGCCGCCGCCGAATGGGGAAGCGAAGGCACCCGATTTGCCTCCTGTCTCAAACGCCGAATGATGCGTCTCGCCATCCCATTCGCCACCACCTGAGCGGGGGCTGACGCCACTGTTGTGAAAACGATTGATATCTATAATATCTTGCCCCACTTCAACAGTAGATAGCTGCCATTTTCATGGTTTAAGGGTGAGCGCCGGTTCATGACAACTCAGTAAATGCGAGAGCTATTTCTCCTCAAATCAACGTCTACTATCTCGACATGGGAGGATGGGTGCGTTTCTACTCCGATCCGGAGATGGCCGCTTTGCCGAACTTACCGATGTTCCTTGCCTATGCTGTCACGGCATGGTTACTTCGCCTCCGCATGGAAGTCCACGGCGAAGAGTGCCGCCTGGCGGACGCGGATTTCCAGACGCACCGGCTTGCCTCGCAGCATGGCCAGCGGTTTTGGCCAGCGCACCTCCGCCGCCAGCACATCGCCGCGGATGGGGCGAGATTCCGCCGCACCGAGATCCTTGAGCGGTTCACCGCCAGCATCCAACAACCGCACGCGGATGTCGCCGCCGGCCGTCTTGGCGTTGACCGTCAGGCGATCGCCGGATACCAGGAACGGCCGGGTGCGCAGCGTGCCGGTTTCCTTCGCCGACACTAGGGCGACGTAGCGATCCTTCTTCATGCGGGCCAGGCCAATCTGTCGTTCGACCTTGCTGGCGATCTTGTGGCCGCGCGCATAGCCGCCGTAGTAAAAGAAAACCTCGTCGCCGACCGGCAGGCTGCCGCTCATCCAGGTCATGGCGTGGTCCCAGCTTCCTTTGTCGGGATTGCGATCGAGAAACGGCTCGCGATAGCGCGTCCAGGTGACACCGTCTCGGCTGGTGACCAGTACCGCGTAGCCGATGCCGTTTTTCGGCCCACCCGCGTCGCACGGCAAATCATCGCGGAGAACGCGCGCCAGACCGATGCGCAATCGGCCGCGCACATGCATGCCGCCCATGCCGTAGAATTCGAGCAAGCCATCGTCCTTGTTGTCGGGCACGAGGATACGCCACGGCTTCTCCCAGTGGAGGAAGTCCTTGCTGGTGGACATGCCGACCAGCCGGCGGAAGACGTGTCCGGCGCGCGGAGCGGCTTTGTAACCGTCCTCGGGCAGCGCGTGCAGTTTCATGGCGGCGGCATAGCGACGGGCGAGAGGATCATAATAGACATCGACAATATCGCCAATGCCATGCCGCGATACTTTGGGATAGCCTTCGGGATACGAAGGTAAAACGGGGTTTTTGTCATAAGCGGTCCAGTGGAACCCATCGGGAGAAAAGCCGACGTACATGCCGCTGTTGTCGCCGACCTTGTCTTCCTTGGCCCGTGTCGCTTGCCAATTGGCCAGCTTGAAACGCCGTCGCGGGTTGGCGGCGCGCACACCATCATCCACCAGGCTCGCGCCGTAACCGCGCGGCAGATCCCAGGCGACGCGCGGGTCGGCCCAGCGGATGCCGTCCTCCGATTCGGCGTGCCAGATCGCGGGGCCGCAGTTGTACCACATGCGATACCCCTTCTGTCGCGAATCCGGCAGGACGGTTAAGTAGGGCTGTGTGGTGCCGAAGGTTTTGCTGTCGAGTACCGGCTTCTCCAACCGCTGTGGCGACTGCACGCGCCGCGTCAGCCCGTCGAGGCGATCGATCAGGTAATCGTCCAGAAAGAGTTGCGGTCCCAGGCCAATCTCCAAGGGCTTGCCGGGTGTCTTGTCTTGACCCAGCAGAGAAGGCGTCCATCCCGCACACACCGAGGCGGCCACGCCGCCGAGAAAATCGCGCCGTCGCATGGTTGATCCTTTCCTGTTCGAGCGAACCGCAAGCGGTTATTTCCGCATGCAAGATCCTGCCAGCCCGCAGCGCCAGCAAGGGGAAGTCCTTCCCTTGCTAGCGCTTCGGGCTGGCAATCTTAGCCGTTCGATCTTGTTTCAGCGTCGCGGACGTTTGCAGACCATCGCCTGATAGCCCAGATAACCGGCGAGCCGGTCGGCGGCGTGCAGATCGTCGCTGCGTCTCAAGCCACGCATCGCCCGCCGTAGGCGGTCGGGTAGACGAACGCGGCCCTGTCGGGTCAGAATTACGCCGGTAATCTCCGGCTCATCGCGCCGAGGATGCACGCGCCAGCCTTTTTTTGGGTGCAAGGTGTAACCGAACTCGTGCAGGGCCGCACGTATGCCGTTCTCGAAATCCGAGGGCGGCCCCGGCCAGTACCGCCAGCTGAATACCATGTCATCGCAGTAACGCGTGTAACGCGCTCCGGCGGCGCTTGCACGCTGGGCGAGCCGCTCGTCCAACTCTCGGTTGACGAAGTTGCTCAATTCCGGACTGGTCGGCGCACCCTGCGGCAGACCGCCACGATAGGTTGTGAGCAACGTGAGCAGCCGGGCCAGGGTGGGATGGACTCGTTCGCGCCACCAGTCCTCGACCCTGCCCGCGTTCGTGCTGGGGAAGAAATCTTCCACGTCGGCGGCGATGAGCAGTTCCGCGCCGGCGTGCGGCCAGACGTGATTCGCAATCGACTTTTTCTTGCGGTAAGCGACCGCCGCCGCATGCGGCCGTTCGGTCTTGAAATAGCGGGCGATGATCTCGCGTTGGACCCGTTTGAGCTTGACATCCGGCTCGACAATTTCGCGTCGCCCGCCATCCTTCTTCGCCTTCGTGAAGTGCCGATAGTGAAAATGAGGATGGAGGCTGCCGGACATCGCTATGTCCTGAAAAGTGTTGACGGGGAGGCCGAGTTGAACGAGCAGATCGTCCCAATCTCGTTCGAGCGAGAGCGCCTGTGTCCTTGGGGTGCGCGTTGGCGTGGGATAGCGTCCGCCCGTCAGGGCGCGGAAGAGTGGCGTGAAGACGGCGAACGGAGTCATGAACCGCCCTCCTTGCGACGTGGCACGAACAACTCGGCCAAATTGGGCAGCAGCACGACGTTGCCGCTTTTGCCCGCCAGGTTGACCAGTGCCTCGATTTCTTGCAGCCGAGCGACTTCGGGATTCTCGGCCAACACCTTGGCGGTATTGGCCCGCGCGCGAGCGGCGGCCACCTCGTGCCGTGCCTTGACGAGATCGGCACGGCCGGCGCGGTCGGCCTCGACTTCTTGCATCATCACCTGCCGAACCTCGCCCGGCAGGATGACATCGCGGATGCCCACGCGGTTCAATTCCACGCCGTAGCGTTGGGCTGGCTCGGCCGATAGCCGGAGCAGTTCCGCCGCCATCTCGGCGCGGCTGTCGAGTACCTGATCGAGCGTGCGGCCGGCGATCGTGTCACGCAGCGTCAGTTGCAACTCCTGATGAAGTTGCTCGACGTAGTTCTCGACCGCGTTGATTGCCAGGGCGGGGTTGGTGACGCGATACTGCGCCACCAGGGAGATGCGCACCTCGATGCGGTCGGCGGTCAAGATGCCCTGACCGGCAACGACGTGGCTCATCTCGCGGAGGCTGACCTTGGTTACATCCACCGGCGCGCCGGCCCAGAACGTGTAGCGTCCCGGCTCCAGCACGCGCTCCAGCTTGCCATTGCGGTACAAGAGCGCCCGCTCGTACTCGTAGACGGTGATCTCTTTGCGCAGCCAGAAGGTGGTGCGTTTCATCAAGGCCAGCATCGCCGTTCGCCTCCGCGCGTTTCCAACACCGGGCTGTTCGGATACCCTCGCCTTACTACGAGGGGACGCGGGTTGACATCGTCGTTGTCCGGGACGCCGTGGCGTCCCGAACGCGGACGGTGGGTATCCCCCGCGTCGCAGGCCCGATTCAGACGCCCACCCGCAGGTGGGAGGCTCCTGAACAGCCCGGCCTGGACCAATCCCCGCCGCCTCCGGCGGTGGGGATAATAGATAGCCCCATGCGCGGAACGCACGAGCCAAACGGGAGTGCGCCGCTGGTGCCAGGCGTACTATAGGCGCGTCCGGAAGATGCGGCAATCAGAAGAGCTATTGTCCCTCGCTCGCCTGTGCGCATCTTCCATCTTGGAGTAATATGCTGGTGCAGAGCGTCACCCTTGTCGCATTCGGAGGAACATTCATGTCAAGCCGCCTCTGGCTCACGTTGTTGCTGGCGGAAACCATCTTGCTGGTGTATCTGGTTGTGCATCCGGCGCAAGCATGTTGTCCGGCCCCTCCGCGGGGGCAGCCGGTGGTCAACGCCGATCAGACGGTCATCATGATCTGGGACGCGGCCACGAAAACGCAGCACTTCATTCGCCAGGCCTCCTTCAAAAGCGACGCCGAGGATTTCGGTTTCCTGGTGCCCTCACCCACGCAGCCGGAACTGGCGGAATCCGGCGATAGCGCTTTCGCTCAGTTTCGCAAACTGACCGAACCGGAGAGGAAGAAAGTACATGGTTCCAGCGGCAGCGTCGGTTGCGGCTGCGGTACGAACGTCAAGCGAACAATGGTCGCCGGCAGCGCAGCGCCTGTTCGCGTGCTGGAAGAAAAGATGGTGGCCGGATTTCACGCGGTTGTTCTGGAAACCAAATCGACCACCGCGCTGGCCGACTGGCTCAAGGACAACGATTATGCCTTCTCGCCGGAGGTGCAAGCCTGGGCCAAACCCTATGTCGAGGCCGGCTGGAAAATCACCGCGCTGCGGGTGAAAAAACGGCAAGACGACAAGGAAGCCAAGGAGGTGTCCGCCAAGTCTTTGCGCATGACGTTCAAGACTGATCGGCCGTTGTTCCCCTACCGCGAGCCGGAGGCAGGGAAATCGGCGGAAGTACTGGGAGCCAAGCATCGTCTTTTGCGGATCTATTTTGTCGCGGAAGCGCGCTATCGGGGCGAATTGACGCCGGAAACGCCGTGGACGGGCCGAGTCGCCTGGGCCGGCAAGGTCAGCCCGACCGATCGCGCGAACGCGCTGGAGTTGTTGAAACTGCCGGAGACGACGGGGCCGGCTCAATGGTGGCTGACGGAGTTCGAGGACGACTGGGCCTACCGCACGGCGCCGGCCGACGTGACCTTTTCGCGCAGTCCCACCCAGGACGAAGTCCGGCGCGAGCCGATTATCGAATACGTCGCTGCGCCCTTCCCGACGGACGGGATGGTCTACGCTCTCGCGGCGGTCGTCGTGGTGCCGCCGCTGGTGCGGCGAAGGAAACGCGGCGTTTCTCTTTGATGCTGCTAGGAATCATGTTAGCCTTCCGATGAATTCGGGAGAGCCGGCCCCTTTTATCGCGATCACTATCCCCTCCCCTCACGGCTCCACGACGGTCGCCCCAGGCCAGGCTCCGCAGTCGTGGAGGCGCTTGCCGTGGAGAATGAACGCGCTTGCGGTAGCTGTCGTCCAGCGGTACGATGCCACGCATTGCCGGATGATAGGATGAATGATGGAGCGGTGGCGAAGCCGAAAGGCGAGTACGGGTGAAGCGAGTGGGCCGCGCAAAACATCGCCAATTCACTCGGTGGGGAGATGGGGAATGGGTCAAGCAGACGTGGCGCGGAATACTCGAAGCGAACTCCTCGACTATCTGCGTTCGGAGGAACGACGACCTCGCTTCCTACTTGGAGATTCCCTTCAAACCCTTGCTCTCTTTCCACCAGAGTGCATTGACTGCTGTATGACTTCTCCTCCCTACTGGGGCCAGCGAACCTATTCGGGCGGCGGCATCGGTATGGAGGAGACTCCCTTGAAGTACATTGAGGATCTCCTTGCCATAATCGCGGAACTGAAGCGGGTTCTCAAGCCGGCTGGCTCGTTCTGGCTGAATCTTGGCGACTCGTACCAACGCAAGAGTCTAATTGGCATACCCTGGCGGGTGGCTTTGGCCATGACCGAACGGCAGGGGTGGCTTCTGAGGAACAGCGTCATCTGGAACAAAGTGAAAGGCGGTCCAGATAATGCCAAGGATAAGTTGCGCAATGTCTATGAACACGTCTTTCATTTCGTGAAGTCGGATCGCTACTTCTATGACGCCGATGCCATCCGCCGGAAGCCGGGCCAAACGAAGGTGATCAAGGGGACTGTGGTTTCGGCGACGGGCGTCTCGGGCGTGCGGTATCGCCGACAAATCGAGTTGTCCACGGTCCTTAACGAGGTCGAAAAGCAGGCGGCCTTTCGTGCGCTCGATTCTCTTTTGGACGAAGTGCGCCTCGGCAAATTAGCCGATTTTCGCATGATTATCCGTGGGCAGCAGCGTGCGACCCATTCCGATTCCGAGCAAGTATCGGGCCGCGCTCGTGAGTTAGCCGAGCGCGGCTTCTACTTCCTCAAATACCACCCCAATGGCGCCAAACCCGGCGATGTGTGGGACATTCTCCCGGAGGATACGCAGAAACGAAAGTCGCATTTCGCGCCGTATCCCGAGGATCTCTGCCGCATACCTCTCCTTGCCACTTGTCCGGAAGGAGGCGTCGTGTTGGACCCCTTTGCCGGCACCGGAACGACGAACTTGGTGGCTTTTTGGTTGGGCAGGAAATCGCTGGGCATTGAAATTTCCAGCGAATATCTCCGCGATGCGGAGGAAAGATGCCGGCTGCTTCTCTGACGAAAGTTGCTCCGATGACCAAGGTCGCCGAACTCTACGGACTGCCAACTTTCCAGCCGACCGACTGGAAAGCGTCGATCGCGGCCCAGCAGTGCCCATTCCTCAATCGCACATGCCTGAAGAATCGTAAGAGCAGTCCGGAGATAACCATTGGCACCTGCTCCATGACCTATGGCCGCCAATCCCAGCCGCTTATGATTTGCCCCTTTCGCCTTCTCGAGCGGCGTCAGATATTCCTCGACTGCATCCATCTGCTCAAACAGCACGAACCGGGGAACGAGTTGCGAATCGTCGCCGAACTCGCGGTTCCCGGCGGCAGTATCGACTACTGTTTGGTATCGGTCCGCGATGGTAAGCCGCGCGACTTCGTGGGTATCGAACTGCAAACGCTCGATACGACAGGCACGGTTTGGCCGGAGCGGCAGCGGTTTCTTCAACAGCATAAAGTACGTGTGAAACGGGAAGATGCGGCATCGACTAAACCGTTTGGTATAAACTGGAAGATGACGGCCAAGACCATTCTTATGCAACTGAACCATAAGGTTGCCACTTTCGAGTACCTGGGCAAACGGCTTGTCTTGGTCTTGCAGGATCGTCTACTCGAATACATGCAGAGCGAGTTTGCCTTCGACCACATCAAGGGAGTGCGCGAGGGCGATCCGATGCAGTTCCATGCCTACGAACTTCGCAAAGAAGCCACCGCTTTCACGCTGAAACTGGGAGATCGCATCAGTACCGACACGGCTGGGATCGCCCTTTGCCTGGGTTTGCAGGCGGAGACGCGAGTCGAGTTACAGATTTTGCTCGATCAACTTGAAGCCAAATTGCCGCAGAGTATCTTACTGATGGTTGGGGATACTTCGGTGCCGGTCCCCGACAGCGTCGATGTTGAGGCCGATGACGAAAGTTGAACACCGCGATGTCCGAACCCTGGTACAAAGACGGTCTGCCTTTCACCTGCACGCGCTGCGGCCATTGCTGCACGGGCGAACCGGGCTTCGTCTGGGTCGAGGACGATGACTTGGCCACCATCGCCGCCCAGCGCGGCGAAACGCTCGATGAGGTCAAGGCGCTCTACACACGCTGGACTGACCGTGGGCGAACCCTGCGCGAGAAAAACAACGGCGATTGCGTGTTCTTCGATAAGAATACGGGATGCACCGTTTATGCGGTGCGTCCGCCGCAGTGCCGCACCTGGCCGTTCTGGGACAGCAATGTCGCCACTCCCGAAGCCTGGCAGCGCACTTGCGAGGTCTGTCCCGGCTCCGGCCAGGGTGAACTAATTTCCGTCGAAGAAATAACTCGGCGCTTGAAGCTCATCAGACTTTAATCGATAATACGCTAGGGTATTGGAACGATATGCTCCCGCCGCGATGATCTGCCCACCGCACGAAACCGCAAGCAACACCCCAACGCCCTCCGATAGTTCAAGGACATGTTACGATGATTCGGTTGCGGAACCTGCTCTCTTTAAATTGTGTGCTGTTCGGCCTACTGGCCTGTTGGCCGGTGCGCACGCACGCCGCGCCGCCAGCCAAGCCGACCTTCGCCAAGGATGTCGCGCCTCTCGTTTCGCGCTACTGCGGCAAATGCCATGGCCCAACCAAACCCAAGGGCGGTGTCACGCTGACGGCCTTCACCGATGATGCCGCCGTTCTCAAGAAACGCGCTGTGTGGGAACAGGTCGCCGATAATCTGCGCGCCGGCGATATGCCGCCGCCCGGCAAGCCGCGACCCAGCCCCATTGAGTTGGACACCATCAACGCCTGGCTCGATGCCGTCGTCTTTCAGATGGATTGCAATGACAAAAGAGACCCCGGCCGCGTCACCATTCGCCGGCTCAATCGCGCCGAGTACAACAACACCATTCGCGACCTCGTCGGTATCAATTTCCAGCCCGCCAACGATTTCCCCCAGGACGATGTCGGTTACGGTTTCGACAACATCGGTGATGTGCTGTCGCTGCCACCGTTGCTGATGGAGAAATATCTCGCCGCCGCCGAGAAGATCAGCGAAAAAGCGCTCGCCTCGCCGGAGGCACGCAAACGCATTTTCATCGTGACAACCCAGAACGAGGAATCGGCCAAGCAGATTCTCGAACGCTTCGCCGTGCGGGCCTATCGCCGGCCCTTGCGGCGCGACGAACTACGCCGCCTCATGCGCTTCGTCGAGATGGCCGAGAAGAACCGCGATTCCTTCGACACCGGCATCGGCCTGGCCATGCAAGCCGTCCTCGCGTCGCCGCACTTCCTGTTCCGCGTCGAAATCGATCCCCGGCCGGACGATCCCAAGACCATCCACCCCATCAGCCATTATGAGTTGGCGAGCCGGTTGTCGTATTTCTTGTGGAGCAGCATGCCCGATGATGAATTGTTCGAGCTGGCGCGCAAGAAGACGCTGCGCGAGCCGGAGGTGCTGGAAAAGCAAGTTCGACGCATGCTGAAAGATCCTCGTTCGCGCGCCCTCGTGGATAATTTCGCGGGGCAGTGGCTTCAGTTACGGACCTTGAAAGAGTTCAAGCCCGATCCCGACCTGTTCCCGACCTTCGATGAAAAGCTGCGCGCGGCCATGCTCCGGGAGACGGAACAATTCTTTGAGAATATCATCCATGAAGATCGCAGCATTCTCGATTTCATCGATTCGGACTATACTTTTGTCAATGAACGATTGGCGAAACATTATGGTTTGTCCGGTGTGAAGGGCGAGCAATTCCGCCGGGTGTCCTTGACGGGCACGCCGCGCGGCGGCATTCTTACGCAGGCGGCGGTATTATCGGTGACCTCGAATCCAACGCGGACCTCGCTGGTCAAGCGCGGCAAGTGGATTCTCGATAATATCCTGGGCACACCGCCACCTCCGCCGCCGCCTGGGGTTGAAGAACTCAAGGACGACAAGGAAGCGGTGCTGTCCGGCTCGCTGCGGCAACGTACGGAACAGCATCGAGCGAACCCGAATTGCGCCACCTGCCATCAACGCATGGACCCGCTTGGCTTCGGCTTCGAGAACTTCGACGCGATCGGCGGCTGGCGCACCCGTGAGGGCAAACACGCCATCGACTCAACCGGCACGCTGCCGAGCGGACAATCGTTCAAGGGGCCGAGTGAGTTGCGGACGATTCTGAAAAAACGGCAGGATGCCTTCGCTCGTTGTCTGAGTGAGAAACTGCTGACCTACGCCCTTGGTCGGGGCGTCGAACGCTACGACCGCTGCGCGATTGATGATATTGTCAAGAGCGCGGGAAAAGACAACTACAAGTTCTCTCGTTTGGTGATCGACATCGCCAAGAGCGATCCGTTCCAGAAACGCAGAGGCAAAGGGGGGAAGAAGTGAAGGATCTGCACGTTTCACGTCGCGCCGTCTTGAAGGGCATGGGAGCGATGGTCGCCTTGCCGTGGCTGGAAGCGATGATGCCGCGCACCTTGCTCGGCGCGCCGGCTCCCGCACTGGCTCCGCGACGCATGGCGTTTATGTACGTACCCAATGGCATCGACATGGCCAACTGGACGCCGGCCGCTGAAGGAGCCTTGGCGACATTGCCGGCCACGATGCAACCGCTGGCACCCTTCCAGAAAGATCTGCTCGTTTTGAGTGGTTTGACGCTCGACAAGGCTCGGCCTAATGGCGACGGTCCTGGCGATCACGCCCGCGCGATGGCCAGTTTCTTGACCGGGCGGCAAGCGCGCAAGACACACGGGGCCGATATTCGCCTCGGCATCTCCGTCGATCAGTTCGCCGCGCAGAAGATTGGCCATCTCACGCGCTTCGCCTCGTTGGAGATCGGCTGCGAAGGAGGCAAAAGCTCCGGCAATTGCGATTCCGGCTACAGTTGCGCCTACTCCGCCAATCTGGCCTGGCGCACCGAGTCGTCGCCGGTCGCCAAGGAGGTCAATCCGCGTCAGGTGTTCGAGCGTCTGTTCAGCGCTCCCGGCAAAAGCGATGATAAGGCCGCGCGCCGCCAGCATTATAAGCAGAGCATTCTCGATTTCGTCGGCGAGGACGCCCGGCAGCTCAAAAGCCGACTCGGTGGCCCCGATCAACGCAAACTCGACGAATACTTGACTGGCGTCCGCGAGATCGAGCAGCGTCTGGACCGGGTCGAGAAGACGGTTGATGTCGTCGCTCCGGCGGGGGCGGCGCGGCCGACCGGCGTGCCCAAGGATTACCGCGAACATCTCCGCTTGATGGCCGACATGCTCGTGCTGGCGTTCCAGGCCGATCTGACGCGCGTCGCCACGTTCGTATTCGCCAACGACGGTAGCAACCGCAGCTACCGCGATTACGGCGTGTCCGAAGGCCACCACGATATGTCGCACCACGGCGGCAAGAAAGAAAAGAAGGCCAAGGTTCAGAAGATCAACCAGTTCCATATCGAGCAGGTGGCGTATCTGCTCGGCAAACTGAAGTCGATCAAGGAAGGCAATGCCACGCTGCTGGACAATTGCATGCTGGTTTACGGCAGCGGCATCAGCGACGGCAATCGCCACAATCACAATGATTTGCCGATATTGGTCGCCGGCAAGGGCGGCGGTACACTCAAGACGGGGCGACATATTCGCTATGCCAAGGAAACGCCGCTGATGAATCTGTATCTGAACATGCTCGATCGCCTGGATATTCACGTCGATTCCTTCGGCGACAGCAAGGGCCGGCTGGCGTCGCTGGAGGGGTAGTAAGCAATGCAACTCTACCAGCCCGCAGCGCAAGCAAGGGAATAATTTCCTTGCTTGCGCTGCGGGCTGGTAGAGTTAGTTGGGTTGGAGATCCTCGATGCGGCCAAGCGTGTCGGCGATCCATCCACTTCGGCCCATTGCTCGCCGTCACTCTTGTGAGGGACCGATGAATGCCTGAATCCCTCCGCCGCCAGGTGCTGGAACTGTATCAGGAAGTCGATGGCGACGTGGCCGCCGCTGGTCCCGTGTGCATCGCCAGCGGGCGCTGCTGTCGCTTCAAGGAATACGGCCATACTCTTTTTCTCAGCAATCTCGAAGCTGAGGTTCTGCTCACCGATGCTCCGCCCTACGATCCCGCAAACGTGACGGCCGATTTCTGTCCCTTTCAGCAAGGCAATCTCTGCACGGCCCGCGAACCGCGTCCCCTGGGTTGCCGTGTCTACTATTGCGATCCGAATTATCAAAATACGTGCAACGAGATCAGCGAAACCTACCTGCGCCGTCTGAAGGAATTGGCTGCCGCTCACGGAGCATCTTGGCATTACGCTCCGCTGCACCATTTTTTGCGTCATCCCGAAGATGCCACGCCAGGCGAACGGCCGGCGTAAGCCAGCTGGTATAGTGTCCCCAAGCCTATACCAGCCGGCTTACGCCGGCCGTTCGCCTCGAAAGGAGACCCCTTATGCACTGGCTGCGTTCGTTGCTGTTGACCTCATTCGTTTGTGGGTTTACCATCTCGCCGGTGTTCGCCGAGGATTGGCCACAGTGGCTTGGACCGCGCCGCGACAACTCCTCGAAAGAGAAGGTTGCGCCGTGGAAGGGCAAGCTCAAGGTGCTGTGGCGAAAGCCGACCGGCGAGGGCAACAGCTCGCCCGTCGTCGCCGCAGGCCGCGTTTACGTCCACGCCAAGGTCAAGGACAAGACGGCAGAAGAAATCGTCGCCTTCGATGCCAAAAGTGGCGAAGAACTATGGCGGACCAAGTATGATCGCACTGAATTCAAGAGTCTGTATGGCAACGGCCCGCGCGCCACGCCCGCCGTCGTTGACGGCCGGCTCTATGCCTTCGGCATCACCGGCATGCTGACTTGCCTGGAAACCGACAAGGGCAAGCAAGTCTGGCAGGTGGACACGCTCAAGCAGTTCAAGGCCAAGAATTTGTTCTTCGGCATGGCTTGTTCGCCCCTCGTCGCCGAGGATCGCGTCCTCGTGAATGTGGGCGGAAAAGGAACATCCATCGTCGCCTTCGACCGCATCAAGGGCGAGGTGGCCTGGAAAGCCCTCGACGATCCGGCCAGCTATTCCTCGCCGATTGGCTTCGGCACGGACGCCACCAAGCGTCAAGCGGTCTTTCTGACGGGGGCGAACGTGGCATCGCTCAATCCCGCGGATGGCAGCGTCTACTGGCGTTTCCCGCTGAAGGATGCGCTGCTGGAAAGCTCGACGACGCCGATTCGCGCCGGCGATTTGTTGTTGGCCAGTTCGATCACTTATGGCAGTGTCGGACTACGGCTGGAAACGAAGGAAGGCAAACCTGCTGTCAAGGAAGCCTGGAAGAACAAGGAACTGACTTCGTATTTTTCGACGCCCGTGGCGGTTGGCAAGGAGCATATCTATATCGTGACGGGCAAGAATCCGCTGGCCTTCAAGTCGGCGGAGGCGACGCTGCATTGTGTTGAGGCGAAGACGGGCAAGACGCTGTGGACGAAAGCGAAGATCGGCAAATATCACGCCTCGCTGATGCGAACCGGCGACGACAAGTTGCTGCTGCTGACCGATGGCGGCGAACTGGCTCTGTTGGAGCCGGATCCCAAGGGCTATCGCGAGTTGGCGCGATCGAAGGTGAGTGGTCCTGAAACATGGGCGCATCCTGCTTTGTCTGATGGGCGGCTTTATGTTCGGGATATGACGGAGCTTATTTGCCTGCAATTGGTGCCGTAGAGTGATCGCGTCTCGTTGGTAGGTCCAGCTTGCCGAGCCGGACCTACCAACGAGACGCGATCACTCGGTTTGTTCTTCTTGCGCCAGGAGATGTCTTGCGATGCCGGCGCGTCTGTATCCGCTGCTGCTAATCCCCCTGCTCGGCTTGCTGTTCTTTCACGATCTTGTTCTGCATCCCAATCGGGTGCTTTATTCCGATCACTCCGACCTGATCGCTCTGCATCTGCCGGCCAAGCGTTTTCTCGTCCATTCCTGGCGAGAAACCGGCGAGTTGCCATTGTGGTGTCCCTATCAATGCGCGGGCGAACCATTCATTCATGACAGTCTGGCGGCGGTGTTCTATCCGCCGCATCTGCTCTTTTTGCTGCTGCCGGAAGAACACGCCGGCATGGCCCTCAGTTGGTTGGTCGTCCTCCATGTCGTCGTGGCCGGCTGGTGCATGGTTGCGTATGGGCGCGAGCAGGGGCTGAATGAAACGGCGGCGCTGGTGGCGGCGGTCGGCTACATGTTCGCCGGCGCCTGGCTACAGCGGATGTTGTTGGGGGGACATTATCTGCTGATTGGCCTGGCTTGGCTGCCGCTCGTGCTGCTGTTACTGGAGCGGGCCGTTCGCCGCCTTAGTCTGGCGTGGGCCACCGCTGCCGGTGGTATCTACGGTCTGCTCATCCTTGGCACCGCGCCGCAATTCACCTTTTACGCCAGCCTCTTCGTCGCGCTGTGGACGCTGGGTGCCGCCCTGGATCGCGCGGGCTGGTGGGATCAACCATTGGAAGCGAAGGACGGCGGCCGCCCGCGTTCGCGCCGGCTGACCATCGCGCTGGCGTGCTGGCTCGGTTATGGCCTGTGGACCGCGTTGGTGGGTGTTGGCTTGGCTGCGGTGCAATTGCTACCCACGATGGAAGCGGCTCAACAATCGAGCCGCGCTCTCGGCATCGGATTTGAAAAAATCGCCGCCAGTGGCTTGCAATCAATCCTCTCTCTCGTTGGTCCCGCGCTGACAACGAATCCGGTCAATGTGCAAGGGGAGGATCGCGGCGGTCTGACTCTGCTGTGGCTATTCGCCGCCGTGATCGCGGGATGGCTGGGGCGAGGCCGATTGCGCTACCAGGCCGGCGTGACCGTATTGCTGCTGATCTTCGCCGTCGGCGGCGCGGTCATCATGCAGAGGTTGCCTGGTTTTCGCCTATTCCCCCAACCCACGCGCCTGTTCGTGATCCTCAGCCTTCCCGTCGCGCTCCTCGCGGGTGCCGCCACGCAAATGCTTTTCGCCGGAGATTCACCCACCGATCGACTGCGGCGCTGCCGGCGCATCCTCGTCCGCCTGCTGTGCGCACTGGCCATTCTGTCGGGCGGTTTCGCTCTGCGCCAATTACTCGACGGCAAGTTTCCTTGCTTCCACATCTACTGGGTTTCGCTGCTGCTCACGGTGCCGGCCGCGTTCTGGGTACTGGGGCAGACTTCGCCCTCGTTGCGCCGCCGCGGCGTGCTGCTTTGGAGCGTGCTGCTGCTTATCGATCTGTGGGCGTTGACCATGCCCCTCGTGGACACACGGCCAGAGCAGTCCTTCTACCCCTCCTCTTCGTGTGTTGACCTCCTGATTGGGCAGCGCGGCGAACCGGGGCGCATCCTCGACCGCGACGATCATCCCGGCGGCAGCGGCACACCGCTCGGCGCGGGAGCACCGCTGGCGATGATTTATCGTCTGGAATCGCTGCGCGGTTACAACTCTCTCGATACGCTTCGCTACAAGGAATATCTGCAATTCGCCAGCGGCAGCAACGCTCCCTTGCAGACCCAGAGCGGCCCCTTGACCCATCCCATCCTCGGCGATTTTCCCATCGTCCACAAACGCCTACTCGACCTGCTCGGCGTTCGCTATCTCGTACAGCCGAGCGTACGGCCCCCCGAACAAAAGAGCGAATGGCGTGCGGTGCGCGACGATCCCCAGCCCGAAGCGTTCGACTTCATCGCGGGCGGTGTGCGCGAACTGCCGTCGTACACCGTTTGGGAGAATCGCACGGTGTTGCCGCGCGCGTTCGTCGTCTTCCGCGCCGCCCCCTTGCCCGAACGAAGCAAAGTGCTGCATCGCTTGATCGTCACGGATTTTCGTGAGGAGGTGCTGCTGGAAGGCGACGTACCGCCATCGAGTCCGGTGGCCGCAGCCGCCAGCGTGCGCCGCGCAACCCTGCGCCGCTATGAGCCGAATCGTGTGGTGGTGGAGGTTGAGCCGGGGCGTGCTGGTTGGCTGGTGCTGGCCGATCTCTGGTATCCCGGTTGGACGTGCCGGATCGATGACAACCCGGTGACAGTGAAGCACGCCGATTATCTCTTCCGCGCCGTGGCTGTGCCGGAGGGACGACGCGAAGTTGTCTTCGCGTTCGAGCCGGCCTCTTATCGGTGGGGGCGAGGGATCAGCATCCTCACGCTGGGTATACTGGCTGGCGTTCTCACCTTGGCCGTTGTTCTACGCTTTATTAGAAGAAAGCGCTACTCTACCGAGTCCCGCAGCATGAACGGTCCTGGTTCTCGCCGCTAACCGATGAACAATCATTCAACTCATTATTTCGTTCGTGACCTTTTCCACTCTCCACTGTCTTCCATCGCGCACTACGCGATGGTCTCCGGAATAGCCATCTCCAGCGAATTTGGATGGGGACCACCAGCCAGCGTGTAGCTCTGCCGTACTCCGGTTAACCCACTTAAGCTTTTCGACATACACGCGAAGTCCTTTTTCCTTCGGTTCCTCCGACGCGGGTTTCAGGTTCGGCCAATCTCGACGTAATCGGCCCAACAACTCCTCGGATACATCCTGACCATCAACGGCCAGGTAAGCGCGCACGTCGGCGGGGTACTTCTGAAGACGATACCGAAAAACCGCTTCATAGACATCAAGGGCGTCGCCGGATTGAGCCGACGAGTTATTGCCCGGCTGATTGGAACAACCCGCCAGGATCAAGCAGGTCAGTGCAAACACAAGAGAACGCCACATACCAACTCCTCTAGGGGGTGTCTGAATGTCGCCTCTCCGACTTTTTCAATCGTTCGATCCCGGTTCCAGAGCGTCTTCGAGCGACTCGACAAGGACACCGGATCGGCCTGATTCCCAGATGTGCAAGATTTTCGTCGCATGCTCGCGGTCGCGGGCGGCGATGCCAATCAGATGAACGCCATCGGGCGGAGCCGCCTCGGTGTCGTGGGTCTCATGGGCACGGCCCTCGCTGCATGCCCGGCACAGGATGCGCACCGATGTGGTCCAGTCTTCCGCGCTGCCTTCCAACTCCGCCGCGAGGTGCGCGAGGTCTTCGGCGTGCTTGTCCTCGGCCGGCAGTTGCACTCGCGCGATGTATGTGCCGAAAGGACTTGGTTCCAGAAGTTCCAGCGCATCGAGTACGGCCACTTGCTCGCCCTTGTATGTGCGATAGCCGTTCGGCGCTCCGTCGTTCAAGACCATATCGCCCCAGCGATACCCGGATTCGGGGAAGGGAATGCTGACCAGGACCGCACGGGCCGGATCGAGACGGTGCGCCCACACGACTTCCGCATTGCCATCGGGATGAAGCCGGATGGGACAAACTCCACAGGGAAAATCGATTGGCCCTTCACCGCGCGGCATGGCGATACCGAAGCCGCGCCAGGCTCTCCGCGCCAACCGCCAGCGCCCCAAGGCGGTGGCGGCGATACCAAGGTTCCACCAGGCCGCTTCGTTGTCAGGGTCCATCAATGTGGCGAGGCGGTTATAGCGGAGGGATGGCTTCCATCGGCGTTGCCGCTTGAATAACAACCCCAAATTGTAAAGCGGGATCGGCCAATCGGGAGCTAGCGCGATGGCCTTTTTGTAAAGCGAGACCGCATCCCGTCGCCGTCCGCGTTTCTCAAGCCGAGCGGCTCGTTGATTCAGGACCGTGGCCTTTTCTGGTATCGTCATGGTTCGCCATCCGAGAGTTTGACGAGATGTACCTTTAGAGGCGCTAGCAAAATGCGTGATCCGTTCGCCCCGAAGGGGCGTTTCTTCTAGCCCAGGCCGGAGGCCTGGGGCCATTGACCGCGTTCCCAGGCCGGAGGCCTGGGCTAGAAGAAACGCCCCTTCGGGGCGGAGAACGCCGATATCCCAGACCAACGCCCGGAGCACGATCAGGGTGCCCCGAAGCGGTTGTGTCGCATTTGGTTCGTGCCTCTTAGGAAGCATGTCCCGCGAGAAGGAGATTGAGCCTCTGCAACACCTGGGCGACTACCTCTTCGGGCACCGCGCAAATACGGGTGGCCTTCCGCACCCGCCAGTCCAGGCTCTTCACTTGGTCCGCCAGGGTCACGCCCGAGACGGCCAATCCTTCGGGCAAGGCGACCTCGAAGGGGTAGCCCTTCGCCTGGCCGGTGATGGGGCAGAGCAAGGCCAAGTCTACCCGGCGGTTGTAGGCCAAGGGCGAGAGAACCAAGGCGGGACGACGCCCCGCCTGCTCGTGGCCGGCCTGCGGATCGAGGGTGATCCAAACCGCATCTCCTCGCTCCGGGACGTAAGCGCCTTTGCGCTTCACCATACCTCCCTCCCCACGGCAGGCCCGGTGTCCCATTCACCGGGGCGGTTCTGCTCCGTCACGCCTTGTAATAATTCATCGAGCGTGAGCGGTTCTTGGGGGAGCGGCTGGATAACCAACTTGCCTTTGACGAGAGACAACTCGACCTGTGCGTCTTCGCGAAGGCCCACCTCGGCGGCGTAGGACTTGGGGATGCGAAGGGCCAAGCTATTGCCCCATTTTTGCACGCGCGTCTTCATCGAAACCTCCTCGTATCTACGATGACGATACATCGCTTCGTGATCGAGGTCAACAGCATCGAGACCGCCATCGGTCGTTAATTAATCGTCTTGCCCAGCGGTTCGGCCAACCGCCGCAGCGCTTCCAGCAAACAGGTAAACGCCTCGAAGTTGAGTGATTGCGCTCCGTCGGACAGGGCGCGATCGGGTTCGGGGTGGATCTCGATGAGCAGTCCATCGGCACCGGCGGCCAGTGAAGCCAACGCCATTGCCGGCACGTAATCGCGCTTGCCGGTGCCGTGACTGGGATCAACGAGGATCGGCAGGTGCGACACATGCTTGGCCGGCGGTATCACCGACAGATCCAGTGTGTTCCGGCTATGGTCGGAGAAGGTACGCACGCCGCGCTCGCACAAAACGACGTTGTAATTACCGCCAGCCATGACGTACTCGGCGGCCATCAGCCATTCCTCCAGCGTCGCCGCCAACCCGCGCTTGAGTAGCACCGGCTTCGTCGAACGCGACACGCGACGCAGCAGACTGAAATTCTGCATATTGCGTGTGCCAATCTGAATGATGTCCGCCGCTTGCTCGACCGCGTCGGCGTTGTCGGTGTCCATCAATTCGGTGACGATGCCGATGCCGGTGCGCTGGCGCACGCGGGCCAGAATGTCGAGTCCTTCCTGTCCCAGTCCCTGAAAAGCGTAAGGACTGCTGCGTGGCTTGAACGCGCCGGCCCGCATCAGGTGAACGCCGTGGGCGCGGAGGAAGTCGGCCGTGCGTAAAATCATGTCCTCGTTTTCGACCGAACACGGCCCGGCTATCAGGGTAAACGTACCAGGGCCGATGGTCGTTTGCGGCATTCGGACATAGGTATCGGCCTCGTGCATCTCGCGGCTGGCCAGTTTGTAGGGTTTGGTGACGCGGATTAATTCAAACACGCCCGGCAGCACTTCCAGCGAGCGCGGATCGACGGCGCTGAGATTGCCGGTGATGCCGATGGCTGTGCGCAGCGCGCCGGGCAGCGGATGCGGCGTGAGATTCATGCGCCGGATGGCGGCGAGAACCTGCTCGATCTGTTGCGGGGTAGCATGGCTGTGCATGACGACGAGCATGGCGGCCGATCTCCAAAAAGGGGTTCCGCTCACCATAGCAAGAACCGCGGCCCGATGCAAAAACACTCGGTGTGCTGGCGAACGATTTCACGGACTGTTACTATACGGCGCTGCGTGTCCGCTCACCCACCGCCCTTCAGGAGCTTCGCATGAACCGCTGTCGCATCGCGTTGGGCTTCTCGGCCTGCGTATTCGTCTCTCTATCGCTAACGATCTTCGCCGCCGAGCCATCGTCTTCGGACGGCAAGAACGACCTCGCCTTTTGGACGCAATGGCGAGGGCCTAGCGGCCAGGGTTATTCCAAGGATACGCGCGTGCCTCTGAACTGGAGCGAGACGGAAAACCTCCTCTGGAAGACAAAACTCCCCGGCAAAGGCAACTCCACGCCGATTATTTGGGGCGACCGTGTCTTTCTGACGGCTTCCAGTCCCAACGGCAAGGAACGCCTCGTGCTGTGCGTCTCGACGCGCGACGGCAAGATTCTTTGGCAACGCGATGCCACACGCGATGCGCCGCCGGAGAAGACGTATTCCTGGAACGGCTACGCCTCGGCTTCGTGCGTCACCGATGGTAAATATGTCTATGCGTTCTTCGGCACGCCCGGTCTATTCTGTTACGACTTCGATGGCAAGTTGATGTGGAAACACAATTTTGGCGTCTTCACGAGTGCTGCCGGTTGGGGAACGGCCGCATCGCCATTTTTATTCGAGGATCTCGTCATCCAGAACTGTGACAATGATGGCTCTGCGGCATTGCCGAAGAATGCCGGGGAGGAGAAGGCCGCGCCAATGGCGCTGGTCGCGCTGGACAAAAAGGACGGCGCAGTGCGCTGGACGACGACGCGCAATCAGGGTCGCGGTTTCAGCACACCGCGTCTGATGACAATGGCCGGCGGCCGAATTGATCTGGTACTCAACGGCCCGCTGGGCGTGTGGGGTTACGATCCCCGTACCGGCAAGGAACGCTGGCGCTGCGAACGCATCGGCGGCGAGCAGGCCCGGTTCGGTGAACCGATGCCGGTTTCCAATGGCGAACTGTTATTCGTGCAGTCTGGCCGCCCTGGACCCTGCCAGGCCATTCGTCTGCCCGGCGACGGCAACGTAACCCACAGCCATGTCGTCTGGCAGGGCAGTCGCAAGGGCCACCGCGATGTTTCCTCGCCGATCCTATGGAATGGCCGAATCTACACCGCCGATAGTCGAGCCGGTAAGCTCTCGTGCTACGATTTGAAGACCGGCAAGGAACTGTATAACGAACGCCTTGGTGGTAAATCGCTCGCCTCGCCCATCGCCGTGCGCGGTAAACTGCTGTTTCTGCAAGACAATGGGCAAACGGTCGTGATCGAACCGGGCGAGAAGTACCAGGAAGTGCGCCGCAATCGGCTGGGGGATGGCAAAGAATTGGACTTCGGTGCCTCGCCCGCCGTGGCCGATGGCCGGCTTTTCCTTCGCTCACAATCGTATCTGTATTGCATTGGCGAGAAGAAATAATCCACCGCCAGGACGCCAAAATGATTGGCGTCCTGAGTCTACTCTCAGGCTGCGGCGCAATCGCGGACACCCCTCGCGCCGCTTCCTCTCTGCCGGAAACAAGGTTGAACCACCTTGTCATCTTGCCATCGGTTTGGTGGAGTTGGCAACGTGGTTCACCAGTCGTAGTCCCCTTTCTTTCAATGAACTGCGGCGCAGCAACAAGCCCTGCTTGCCGATTCGCCACTGTCTCGAGATCGCCTCGATTCGCCAATGGTCCCGTGTGCTATCGCGCCGTCGGCTCGGTTTATGGGACTAGCGAGTACAAAGCACGAATTGTCGATTTAGTCATTTTTTTTATCTCCAAACGCTGTTGTAATCAACAAAGAAGTACTACCGATTCAATGAGTTTCAACGCTGCATCGGAAGTTTCATGGCCAAAATGACTAACGACTGCATTCTCGATCGCGATAGGGAAAAGTCGGGAGGATTTTGGAAAAAACCTTGCTTGGAAGACGAGGAAAGGCTGGCTATACTAGCGTGCGCAGAGTTCGAGAATAACTTGTTCGGCGAAGGGATGCTTCTTTGCGAGGGTGTATAGTGCCATGGCTTTAGCAAGCCGTTACCTGACGATAACTCAGGGCAACCTCGATAATAGCCACATCTATCTCACCGAGGTGATGGACCTATTCCCCGACGACGTTTTCGGTGGCCATGACGAGGCGCATGCGGCTCCTCGCCGAGTGCAGATCCTCTGGGGCGATGAGGCGGTAGACACAGACATCGTGCGGGAGAAGCACATTTTCCGGCGGCGTGGGTGGGTCTCGCGGTTCTTCGAGGCGAATCGCATTGGGGCTGGAGATCAGGTTATGCTGGAGCAGCTTGAGCCGTATGTGTATCGGGTCAAGCGGGTCGCGGAGTAACGCCGCCCCAGGAACTTCCTCCGAGAGTGATGCGCCGGTGACATAGTACACCTTTGCGGTGCGCATTGTTCGGCGCGCACCATCTCTGCTCGCCACCAGCCTCGCTCTTACGATCCCTTTTG
>Ga0134126_10000578_pt1 | contig 46670 bp, 32 predicted proteins | sample KB31752_FD_96881 | JGI IMG/M metagenome (GOLD analysis project Ga0134126, IMG submission 96881) | Terrestrial soil microbial communities with excess Nitrogen fertilizer from Kellogg Biological Station, Michigan, USA - KB3-175-2 | ecosystem: Environmental > Terrestrial > Soil > Unclassified ...
AACTCATCGAACTGCCCTTCGGCTTCCCGCCATGCCTGGTCCGGTAAAACGTCCTTCCACTGCAAGTCGGAGCGACGCGCGTCCTCAACCAGCGACGAGGAGCACTCGCCGGTATTGAGCACCGCGATGGAATCTACTCCGGCTTTCTTTAGCCGATCGGCAAAGCGGTGGAGGAGAGGCTTTCCAAGAACGGGAAGCAATGAATACGGCACGCCAGAAAAGCTTTCACGCTCAGCCGAGGCTGTTGCGGTGTCATTTGGATCTGGATTCCCGATGAGGAGAATTGCTCTTACATCCATTGCACCCTCCGGAGCTCGACGCAGCGAGCGATGTTCGCAGGTGCAAATCGAAGGAATCGATTTGAATTACGGCGATCGTGATCACGCAACGGCAGATACAAAAGCGCTAGCACGCAAGGTTTACTCATCGGGCCCCTCTGGCTCGTTAAAATAACGTCAGACGAATGACTGGAACGATTTCTGTCTGTCCGCTGCCAGCTAAGTTGAAGAAATTTTGTTGTTGTACGCCGACCGAGAACCGAATCGGATACTCGACCGGAAACTCACCTAGTCCATCACGCTGGTTCTGGCGTAAGGGCTTTAGGTAAGAGATGTAAATTCCACTCTGCACGTTGTCATAAGCGTGCAGCAAAGGATCTTTGCCGCGGCCGGATTGCCAGGCAAAGTTGCCGTCCACCGTCCACTTCTCTGTCGGACGATATTCAAACGTTGCTGCCGGCATAAACGCTTCAGCACGCGCATATTGCGGTGCTTCAACTCTCCATGAACGGATCATCTGCACCATGGGCGTGAGCGTCAGTTTCTGCCCAAATTGGCGCTGGAATCCGACGTAAGAAGAAGTCGAGAAGAACTCGCTGATGATCGGGTTGAACTGCAAGTCGCGAACGGTGTAGCCGGTAACCAGCGCGTTCTTACCCCATGGCCGACCAACGGTGAAATCAATGCGCGCGCCTTTTTCGCCGGAGCTGAGATGCTGGAGCGTGAACGGACCAGACTCGTGATATGCCATTGCGCGAATGGTGAGCGCGTTGAACAGTGGGCTCGAGGACATATACGCGAACTGCCGGAAAAGATTCTGGTTGACGTCGAACTTCGTCCGCTCATTGCTGTCACGCCGCACGGTGAACTGCAGTCCAGTGTTGAACTCGAACTTGGCCGAGCCAAGCCGTAGGACAGGATTGATGCCGCCATTCAGGTTGTAGTTGTTAGTGTCAGTAGCAACCACCCGTGACGCAAAGGGCAGAGAGTAGTTGCCGGCGTAGTGATCGAGCTGAAAGAAGCCGCTCACAACCGGAATTCCCGGTCCGGGATGATATCGGTAACCTTGTGTGAACTGCGTCTCAACCAGTCGCCGTGCTGTCGGGAGCTGGCTGGTGTTGCCGGTCAATCCCGCAAGCCGCGCATCGGTGGTGTAGATGGTGGAATCGTCGAAGACCGGTGCAATGGAAAAGTCGGAGAGCAAGTTTACATTTCCAGTGATCGGCATTCCCGCCTCGCCGGCGGCTTCATGCAGGCTGCGCTGGACTTCGTTATTGTCATTCTCTGGAGCCAAAGCATTAGCGCGAGCAAACGCGCTCACCGCATTCGGCATGTCATGCCTCATGCGATAAATCGACCCTTCAGCCAGCATGTAGTCGTAGTCGTCGAGATACTGGTCGCGATTGCCGAGGCTGGCCAGATACTGCTCGGCGCGACGATCGTCTCCCTGTGCGAGCGCGACGTTCGCCATCCCAATGGCAACTTGTTCATCGGCGGCGCCGGCTTCCTTCGCGCGCTCGTATAGCTTTTGCGCCAAGTCGAAATCATTCATCGATAGGAAGATGTTTCCCGCAGCCACCAGGTCATCCGCGGTAGCCGGCATCGACTCGCCTACGCGGGCTTCGGTGAATCCCAGCGCTACCTGCTGGCGAGCGTCGTCGTACTTGTGCTGATTCACGAACAGCCGAGCGAACGCCAGGCGGGTTTCGACGCGATTCGTATCGGGGGAGTCGAGCGCGCGTGCGAAGCGCTGTTGCGCCGCGTCTTTTTCGCCGAGCAGAAGAAGTGCATCGCCGGTGGCAAGCAGCACCGCGCCCTGATCCGGAGCCTGATCTTCGGCGAGCTTCACATCTTCCAGCGTTGCCGAGCGCATCTTGAGCTCAGCTTCGGCGTGAGCACGCTGGGCATATAGGAACGGATCGTCGGATTGCTCGCGAATGGCAATCGTCAGCTGATCGATTGCGGGTTTGTATTTGTGCTCGTAATACAGTGTGTCAGCCAGCGCGGTGTGCAGCGAGACATCGCTGGGCGACATCGTGATCGCCGCCCGATATTCCGTCTCCGCCTTCTGCAACTGACGAAGCTGGCGGTACGCGGTTGCTTTTACTTCATGCGTAGCGGCAGAGACGCCAAGAATCTTTTCCGCCTGCGCGACCTGATCCAGCGCAGCATGCGAGCGATGCAGTTCGAGATTCGAGAAAGCCGCGCCTAGACGTGCACTGCCGTTGTTTGGCTGGAACTTCAAAGCCTGATTGAAATCGGCTATGGCGGCGTCGGCATCCTGCAGATCGTTTTCGACGTAGCCGCGGTTCACAAATGCCTCGACCATCTTGGGATCCCGCTTGAGAGCGCGTCCGTAGTCGTCTGCTGCTTTGTCGAGTAATCCTTGCTGCTTGTGCACGTGGCCTTGCAGCAGTGGGAAGTTCGGCTCTTGCGGCAGCATGACTTCGTAGCGGGAAGCGAGCGCCAGCGTGTCGTCATAGCGGCCGAGGTTGTAAAGCGCGTAAGCGAGATAGACGGCGCCGTCGAGGTCCTTCGGGCGCTGCGCCAGAACCTTGTAGCCGAATTGCGCGGACTCGCGGTATTTGCCTTCAAAAAAGAGCGATCGCTCCCACTCACGCTGCACGCGCGGGTCGTCCATCATTGCCGGTGTGGAGCGGTGTACCCACATCTGCGCCAACTGGAACTTGTGGTTTTGAATCGCGGCATTCGCGCCGCCTGCGACCAAAGCAGGATTCTGCGGAGCGAGCTTGTATCCCTGCTCGTACGCGACCTCTGCCTGGTCGAGCTTGTCGATGGCGGTATACATGTCGCCCAGCGCGAGATACGGGACGTAATCGTCGGGATACAGTTTCGCCATCTGGTGGAAGTACTGTTCTGCTTCGGGAATCTTGCCCATGTCGCGCATGAGATATCCCAGGCTTTCGAGCGCGAAGCGGTTGGCTGGATCGTGTTTCAGAACAGCCAGATATATCTGCTGGGCATCGCTCTTCTTCTGTTGAATCCAGAGAAGGTTGGCATATTGGAGCTCGATGTTGGAGTTGTTCGGATCGAGCTGCATAGCATCCTGCAGGTCTTTTGCGGCGGCAGCGTAGTTCTGACTGCCCGTTGCGACGGAGGCGCGGACGCGCAGGAACTCAGCTTTCTGCGGACCTTCCACCTGAATCTTGTCAATCGCCTGCTCGGCGAGAGCGATTTGCTGCTGTGCGGCGGCGTTGTTACCAAGACCCTTGTAGATCTCTGAGAGATTCAGGCGAAGTTCGATCGGGAAGATCGGTCCTTCCGGAACATCTTCGGGCATGCGCGCCAAGGCGGCTTCGTACTCCTGCGCGGCAACGGCGTCTTTATTCTGTGTTTTCGCCAGCGAAGCGCGAACGGCGTGCAGGCGGTAGTAATCCGGATCGATGGTCGCGGCCTGACTGATGAATTGCTGTGCTTTGTCGATGTTGTTCAGCCGCATCCACGCCTGCGCCGCGCTCAATTGCGCATTGATGTTCTTCGGATCGCTGGTTGCGTACTTCGAGTACGTGTCGGCTGCTTCCTGCTTCATGCCTGCGAGCTCGTAGGTGTAGCCGAGGTCCGCAAGCAGATCCGGTTTCTGTACCGGCGCGCTCTTCAACGTAGCGATTGCGCCTTGATAGTCGTGTCCCTCGCGCTGGAAATTCGCGACAGCGCGAAAAATGTCGATGTTATTGGGATCGCGTCGGCGTGCCATGTCGAGCAATTGCTTGGCTCTTGCGGTCTCATGCTGCTTCATGTAGCCGATCGCCATGAGCAGCTCGGCATGGGCGGATGGCTTGATCTGCTCCGCGTGCTGCAGGATCTGGAGCGCCTGCGGAATGTCTCCACTCTGCATGAAGAGCTCGCCCGCCATCATCTGATCGTCAATGCGGTTCGGGTATTTCTGAATCACATCGAGCAGCATGCGCTTGGCATCATCTACTCGGCCTTGGCGGAAGTAGGTCTGCGCAAGTCCTGACATTCCTTCAGGAGAATTCGGAGAAAGTTGAAGCCCGTGCTTGTAAGCTCGTTCCGAATCGGAAAGATGTCCGGAAAGACGAGCCGCGTATCCCAAAGTGAACCAGGTCGATTTATCTCCAGGAGCCATATCTACTGCGCGCTTGGCGTGTTCATAAGCAGCCGGAGCGTTGTTGTGGCGTAGAGCGTCATCGGCAGCGCGCTGTTGACGCGTGGCTTCGATGCTCGATCCAAATTGAAGGCTGTTCTCCTCAGGAGCAACCGAAGGCGCGGCGGCTTTTCCCGTCTTATGCTGCGGCTGAGTCTTCTGTTGCGCGGGCTGGCTCTGGCCTCCGACTTCCCATGTTTGCGCCAGACAAGACGAAGTGGCGAGCGCAACAACTACAAAAACCGTTTTCCATGCCAGTGCGAGGGGCGCGAAATCTTTTGCTTCCGAACTGCTCTTCATCATCTCAGCTGGGGTGAACTCTGGTTCAGATTGCGTGCGGGTTGAATAGCAGAACTGCACGCCGTAGCGACAGCCGCTTCAGCAGCAGCTCTGCCGACCAACAGCTTGGATGCGAGCAGAGTGTCTAAGAGTTAGCTAAAAAACGGCTGTCGGCATTCGGCTCTCGGCGTTCGGCCAGCAGCGATTTTCCGCGTAAGACACGGCGGACTACACATGGAAACCGCGCCTGATTACTAGGAGAAGCTCTTTGGCCGAGAGCCAATAGCCGAAAGCCGATAGCCGCGCGAAGCGCCACCAGAGCTGCGGGAAACCAAAGCTGCCGACTTGGAATCAAAACTTTCCTTGTAAGCACTCTCCCGGAGGCGTCCCTTGTATTTGAGTTCCACCAGCTTTTCTTCTACCTCCAAGCGTGTGCCGATTTATGGATGGCTGCTGCTGCTTGCCCTCGCAGCGCACGCGCCGCTGCTCTTATTCCAGTTGCAAGCGGGATCCTTCGATGCCAACACGCACATGTTCTTTGCAGACCACTACGCTCACCATTGGTTCAATCCATGGAATGAGAAGTGGTTTGCCGGCTTCTCGCAGACGACGTATCCGCCGCTGGTTCATCAGCTGATCGCGCTGTTCTCGCACATCGTCGGGCTGACCTTCGCATACACCATCGTGCAGGCGATCGTAATTCTGCTGCTCCCGATCGGCGTTTATCGCTATGCGCGTCTGTGGGTGAATGACCGCGCGGCACTCTACGCCGCGATCGGCAGCATCTTCCTGGGATCGCTGGTACAGATGGTCTATCAGTCTGGACAGATCAACACCACGTTCGCCTCGGTGATGCTCCTTAACTCGCTGCCTTTCTTTTACGTGTGGATTCGCGAAGGCAGCGGGCTGGCGTTCTGGAAGGGGTTTGCAATTTTTCTCGTGGGCTGCGCAGGCCACCACGTGAGCATGATCTTTGCTACGCCATTCTTTGCGCTCCCGATTATCTGGCTGGCATTCATCGATCACCGCGAGGATCGAGCCGATGCGACGGCGAAAGGCATTGCCGTTCGTACCGCGATCTTCGCCGCCCTCGCAATTGTCGGCGTCCTCGTAGTGCTTTATCCATATTGGGTGGAGTTGTGGCATAACCCGATCAAGCAGGCTCCGATTTATCACGAGAGCCGCGCCAACTACATTCTGGAGCCTTTTCAGGGAATGAACTTCTTTATCATTCCTACTGGCGCGCTGCTTCTTGCGATTCCATTCATCTTCTGGCGTGGCGCCACTGACCGCCGTTTGCGGCCGCTGTTTCTTGGCTGGTGGTTTACGGCGATGATCGGACTCGGCGGCACAACGCCGCTGCCCAAAATCGTTTTCGGCACTCGCGTTTGGGAGGTTCTGACCTACGAGCGCTTCACCTATTGGGCCACGCTGATGGCCTTGCCATTTGCCGGGATCATTGCTGACTGGCTGATTGAGCGCTTCCGCGGAAAAGCCGTGGCCGCACTTGCACTGGCGGCGGTGCTTTCAGGCGCAGGCGCGCTAGCTTGGCTGCACGCAAATCCGATTCAGTCGAATGCATTCAGCATCGATGAAACGGTGAATTTCCTGAATCGGGACAATCATGCCAAGTACCGCTATATCACCCTGGGATTCGGGACGCAGCTCGCTCGCGTGGGTGTGCTGGCGAACGCCAGTTCGGTTGACGGCGATTACAACTCCGCGCGTCTGCTGCCCGAATTGATGGAAGGCGGCTCGGCCCAGCTCACCAATTCCAAGTACTTCCGCCACGGCATGGAAGCGCTGCGCGCGATGTTGAGGCACGCCGATCACTATGGATTGAAGTACATCTTCGTTCGTGATCGATATTACGAGCCTCTGCTTGCTTTCGCAGGATGGCGTGAAGCCGAGATCTACGACAACGGCAACGTCACTCTATGGACGAAGGAAGATGTTCCGCCGGCGCACAAGATCACACCTCCACCGGGGGCTGTGCCTACCGAATTCCAGGACATTCTCTGGGGCACACTTCCCCTGGGAACGGTGATCTTTGCTCTGGCCCTGCTGATTCTCTTCCCGGAACGGAAACGCATCGCTGAAACCATCGACTTCCCGGCCACTGCTGCGGAGCCGGTGGTACTGAGGGAGGCACAGTAATGGGTCGCCTGTTCTTCGTCATCATGATCGTCGTCACTGGAGCGCTGGTCGCCATCGGCACGGCTCCGACAAAAGAAAAAGAAAGCACGAACTCACCTGCGGGCACAGTGCAGGCCTTCTACGATCACGTGAAAGTGGACGATTATCGCGGCGCCTATGCGCTCATCGCTCCGTCGAGTAATGTCGATTTCAACACCATGTACCATGACATCGCCGGACGTGACGGGAGCCTCAAGACGCTCTCGCATCTGCAGAGCGTCGAGCCGCGCGTGGTTGCACACAACGACAAGCAAACTATCGTTCGCGCGAGTCTCGACTGGGCCACTGCAGTCGGAGCTCTGCACGAAAATCGCGACCTTAAGCTGATCAACGACAACGGCACATGGCAGATTGTGTGGCCGAAGCGGCACGAGCCGAATCTTCCGCCGCAGGTGATTCCAGTGAACTACTTGCGTTGGGACATCATCCACAGCGACTCGGAAGATAACGAGTGGGGCGCGCAGAATGTCGAGAGTCCGCATGTGCGCATCACTTCGATGAATGCCGTCGAGCGTGAGGGCAAAGTGATCATTCTCGGCGAACTCGTCAATGAAGACACAGTTCCCGGTTACGTGGATGTCGAAGGCATTCTTATCGGTAAAAACGGCGAGCAGCTTGGGGAAGAAACCAGCTTCGACAAGATCTCGCACGTGCTTCTGCCCAAAGAAGTCACGCCGTTCCGCATCGACTTCGATGGCGTCCACTTGAACCAGGTGAAAAAAGTCACGCTGAATCCGACTTCGATTCTCGTGCCTGCGTCTGCCGATCCTGTAATTGGCGTGATGCACCAGCAGATCGCGAAGACCGATTCGGGACACTCGGTCCTGCAGGGCGAACTCGTCAACCAAAGCGGCGAACTAGTGAACATCCCTCAGGTGCTCGCGACGTACTACGACTCGCAGGGACACGTGATCTGGGTTTCCGACGGATATGTCGACCAGGCGCTGCGTCCGCAGATTCCGGTTCCGTTTGCCGTGAGCATCAACGACGACATCGCGCCCAACGTGCACAGCTATCGCGTGGTCGTGAACCACTATTCGATGGATCGTCCGAGCGCATAGGTGAGTATCAGGATGAAGCGATTATTTCTTGCAACTGTGGTCATGCTCGCGACTGTCGCCTTGGCAGCGGACCTCCGCGTGCCTGAGAAAGCAGTGGCCGGGCAGAACACGACCATTGCGACATCGGGAAGCGGCAACGCTATTCTCTACGTAGTTGGGCCGGGCACTGCCATTAAGCGCGACATCAAGCTGGGCAGCGATGTCGAGATCAAAGGCGAGCAGCTGCGGAAGTCGGGCTTCTATGAGGTAGTTGTCAAAAGCAGCGATGGCGATAGCACGAAGCAGCTCTATGTCGCTCCTGCGGCTCCGGAGAAGATCAACTTTCTCGCTCGTCCTTCGCGCGTGCCGGTCGGACAACCGAGGGTGATCGCGGGGACGGCATTCGTCTTCGATCAATTCGAGAACCTTGTTCTCGCGCCGACTCCCATCACGTTCAATCTTGCAGTGCCTGGCGCGCCGGCAAAAACGCAGCGCATGACGACGAAAGACGGCGTCGCGTACTTGCAGACCGGATCGGGAACGAAAGCCGGACCAGGACAGTTCGTCGTCAGTATCGGCGATAACTCCGTCCGACGGGTGGTGGAAGAGACCGCCTCCGAGCCCTGCAATTTGCGCTTCACAGTTCACAAAGAAAAAGAAGGACTGATCGCCGAGACAGATCCTGTCCGTGATTGTTCCGGCAACGCTGTTCCCGATGGCACGATCGTGACCTTCATCTCAAACGAGCCCGGCCAGGGGCGCTCGACGGTTGATGCCCGCATCAAGAAGGGCGTAGCGCGGGCAGTACTGCCTGCGGTTCCGGGCACTACGATCTCGGTTGCGTCGGGAGTGGTCCTCGGCAACGAAGTGCGCTGGGGAGGAGGACTGTGATGCCGCGCCCAATCGAAAGCCGTTCTAAATCGGGAAGCGACACTGTTCTGCGCTGGGTAGTTTTGGGCATCGCGTTGGCGCTGATCGTCACCGGCGCACTGCCGCTGTTATCGCGTGTTTTCGCCGATACTCCTGACCTCGTGCAGGTGCGGCTCGATGCTTCGAATATTCAACCTCGTCCGCTGGAGCAGCTAACCGGACAAGCGATCGTGAAGAAGTACTCGCAGGCGTGGAAAGACATGGAAACCGCGCTGGCGGAGAATCGTCCGGGAGTGCTCGATGAAAGCTTCGTCGGATATGCACACGATAAGTTGCTGTCGCAGATCAAAGAACAGCAGAAGAGCGGATTGAGCACACGCTACATCGATCACGGCCATCAGGTCGAAGCGACGTTCTATTCTCCGGAAGGTTCGGCGGTGCAGCTACGCGACACGGCTCAGCTCGAAGTTCAGCTTCTGGACGGGGACAAGGTCGTAAGCTCGCACAATGTCACGCGCAAGTACATCGCTGTGATCACCGTCGTTGAAGACACTTGGAAGCTTCGGGTGCTCGAAGGCGTTCCTGGGTTTTAGAGTCTGCCTTTGGTTTCTTCTTGTCATTCCGAACGCCTGCTTTTGGCGGAGGAATCCCTACGAACTTCCATACTTTTCCTAGGATTGGTACTCAATAGGGATTCCTCACTCCAGCTCACGCAAAAACCGCGTGAGCCTGCGTTCGGAATACAGACTCATCCCACTGACACGCCCACAATGGTTCATAACATTTCTTTACGCCTCCGCTCCTCCCAGCCTGCTAAACCCATCCTAAAGCGCGACTTTCGATCGTCCGTACACGTCTAATTACGTACTCAGGATTGGGATTAGGGCACCGGCCTGAGTGCACGTGGAATGCAGTAATGCGACAATCGTAAGAACCCAAAGCTGCGGCCGTTAGCGCCAGTCCGCGAAGTCGAGTACGAATGCCAGTCACCGAGGCCCCACCCAAGTCGCCGTCAGAGCAACGCGCGTTGCGCCGCGACTTGCCGCAGGATCCCGCCGAACTCCACCTTCTTATCGAAGAACTTGAAGACGAGCGGGAACAAGGACGCCGTCGCGAGGCGGTATGGGTTTCGGTCATCCTGCACCTGCTGGTCATCCTGACGATCGTGCTCCAGCCAAAACTTTTCCCCAATTGGTTTTCGTCGAAGGATAAGGTCGTGCTCGTCGCGCCGGATATGCAGGACAGAGACATTCAATTCCTCGCTTTACCCAAGGACGCTCAGAGACCGACACCGCCGCCGAAGACCAACATCATCTCCGATAAGAATCGCATCGCGCAGGCGCGTACGCCTTCACCCGATCGACACACGCTGGAAGAGCTGCAGAATGCGCGGCGCCAGGGAGCGCCGGGGAACCGCGGCGTGCAGGCTCCGCCCGCACCGCCAAAGCAGGCGGCTGCACCGGCTGCGGCCGCGCAGCAGCAGGCACAGGCTGCGCCTCCGAAGCCCGCTGAGAATTCCAACACGGTGGCTAAGCTCGAACCGCCGGAGCAGGAACCACGACCTACGAATCGGAATGTCTTCAGCACCGCTGGTTCGGCTGGATCGGTGATTCAGCGGGCAGCCCGCGCAGCTGCTCAGGGTCACGGAGCCGCTGGGGAATATGGCATCGGTCCTCTGTCGCCGAATACTGACGCGCAAGGCGCCGTCGATATTCTGAGTGACACTCTCGGCGTCGACTTCGGTCCATACCTGTCGCGCGTACTCGAAGACGTGCGCCGCAACTGGTACAACCTCATCCCGGAAGAGGCTCGCTCACCGATCTTCAAGCAGGGCAAGCTGACAATTCAGTTCATCATCGACAAGAATGGGGCGGTGGAAGGAATGCATCTGATGTCCCCTTCAGGTGATGTCGCACTGGATCGAGCCGCCCTCGGAGGAATCACAGCGTCGAATCCATTCCCGCCGCTTCCAAAAGAGTTCAGCGGTCCCTATCTCGCTCTGCGTTTCCGCTTCTACTACAATCCAAACCGCGGCGAGTTGAAGTAGGTGGACGCTCAACGGCAGCAAGCCTCTGGCTTCCTGCTGGTGGCTTTAATCGTTCTTGTCTTGTTACTGATCCGCTACTGGGGACGCATTCCCTGGCTGGCAAGGTAAGTTCCACCTTAATCAGGCCTTACGCGATGCTGAATCCCAGCGTTTCGCTGTGTGCAAAAACTCCGAAATTCATATTTCTGAAACTAAGGTAACGGACGCTAAATTCGTTCAGTGTTTGTCTTGTAAGATGCTGAAAAAACGATGCTTACATATGCATCATGATTTAGGCAAAGTGTATAAACCGCTGAAATCAGACGACCTGTGGTCACGGTCCCTACGTTTCCCACAAGGTTTTCCACAAAACTTAGGAAATCTCATTGTGAGACGCTGTGGCAATCGCCCTTTTGCGGCGGATGCAGGCGTTAGGCACGAAATCCCAAAACCCCCTGGGAGCAGACGAGCTTCGGCAACAACGCATGAGCGTACGAGTAGGCAGCGCCAAAGACCAGCTTAGCGTGGCCTACTAACGGGGTTAAGGAAGAATAGCTGCGGGCAAACTGCGGTTGACGAGCAGCCGAACGGCAGGCCGCGATCTTGTCAGTCTTAATTTGTCGCCAGTGTGGCTCCTTCACCAGCCACTCGGGCGTTATGGCCGAAGAGCCTCGGAGGTGCATTTCCGACTGAAGCACTCCGGGAGATCCTTCGCGCAAAAGAAGCGCTTCAGAAGGATGACAGAGCTTGCGGTTCGAGCTGAATTTTCAAACGTGATGAATAATCCAGGCAAAGTCGTGCCGTTTCTAATCCACACTATTCCTGTGCAGTGTCTTAAAACCGTGCGACTCACCGTGGCAGAAGCGAATTCATCGGGACAGTGGTCTGGCTCTGCTGCGCTACTCCGCCCAACTCTCTGACCTTTTGAAGCGCGACCGCGCGCATTTCTGGATTGGAGCTTTCGTCAAGATAAAGACGATATTCAGCTGCTGCCATTTCCGGTTGATGCAGCGCCTCATAGGCCGAGGCGGCGATCAAGTGCACCGTGTCCCAATTCTGGTGGTTGAGGCGATGTGCAGCCTGGGCCGCGCGGATCGCGTCCTGATACCTGCCTAGTTTTAGATAAGCATCGGCTTCCATTCCGTAGACATCGGCGTGATCGCGTGAGCCTGCCCGAAATCGTTCGAGAAAATCGATTGCAGCATCGTACTGCTTCTCGAGCATGCAAAGCTTCGCCAGATTCATGAGCGCTGCCTTGCTGCGCGGATTCAATTCCACGGCCTTCTCGAAGTACTGGCGCGCGGCGGCGTGGTTCTCTTGCTGATCCGAGATCACTCCCAGAACGTTGTATGCGCGCGACAGCTTCGGATCGAGCCTGGTTACTTCCAGAAAGTCCCTTTTTGCTTCTTCCAGGTCGCCATGTTGAAGCGCGGCGAACCCGTTTTCGAATCGTTCGCGTGCCTTTCGTGGCACGCGGAGGTCCTCGACGTCAAGGTCATCCTCGACTAGCTTGTTTTTTGCGTCGGCATGGCCCAGGATGCTTACACGCAGTTCACATGCTCCCGATCCGGGAACGTGCAGCGGGCCGGACGTTACGAAGTTCGTTCCTTCGCCGGTTTGCACGCGATAGTCTCCGGGCGCAAGCGGAGGCAAAAACACATTGCCCTCAAAGGGAACCTTCATCTCCGAAAGCTGCCGATTCCCGGCAAACACCTGCAGCTTCATGTTCGCAGGAAGAGAACCGCTAGAGATGTTTACCTGCACGCGGCAGACGCGAGGTTCCGACTTAGAACCGAAAGAAAGAATCGAGACGAACAGCAGAATCGCGAAACATACGACACCACGCATTGCGGGAGCCCTCGCCTGAGTGACGGACTCCGCAGCAGGTCGATAGTTACTGAGTGATTAGTAGTCGCTTTCGCGTGATATCTGCCGTGCAAACAGTTATGTCCGAAAAGTACGTCTTCGTCCCGTGTTGCTCCGCACTCAACATGGGTTTGACTTCGACTGGATTGAAACCAGCTGTATTCAGTGCCTGCAGCTGCATTGTTCCCAATGTATCTCTTAGCCGTCGGTCCCAAAGGACTGTCACCTGAAGCGCATCTGTTGCGCGAAGGATCTCCCGCGATGTGTCGGACTGAATTGCTGATTGCAGGGCTCCTCCACCAGGATGTCCAGCTATGGGCCGAAGAGCCTCGCGACTGTAGGTAAGTCCGAAATATCTCCGGAGATCCTTCGCGCAAAAGAAGCGCTTCAGGATGACAGGATTTAAACGGCGTCGAATTCATTTGAGTCCACTGCCTGTGAACGGGACATGAATTCTGCTGTTCGGCAATATTGATGAATAATTCAGCCTACATAACCGCCGGCTGCGTCGGGGTTGATGCTGCCAAGTGATCGAAGACCTTTTGCGGGCTTGTCTCTGGCGTGAGTGGGAGCCGTACTCGCAGGCGCGCGCCCTGGCCGAAGCTGGTGAGTCCGAGCGATGCGCGGTCACCGTAGAGAAGCGCGAGGCGCTCGACGGTGTTGCGCAGGCCGATACCACTGCGCGTCTTCCAGTCTTGCCGGACCGGTGGGCCATCGTTGTAGATGCTGATCACCAGATCGGACCCGTCAACGCGGGTTGAGATCTCCAGCCGGCAATCGCCGCGTGTACGCGCCACTCCATGCACGCACGCGTTCTCGACCAGCGGCTGCAGGATCATGTTGGGGACGCGGGCTTCGAGGGTGTCATCCGCGATATCGATTTCGAGCTTCAACCTTGAGCCGAAGCGAATGCGTTGGATTTCGAGGTACTCCTCGGCAAGTTCGACCTCTTCGAGCAGACCGATTTCGCGGCTGTCGTCGCGAGCGAGAGTCAGGCGAAGCAGATTGGCGATGCGAGAGAGCATCTGGTCGGCCGCTCCGGGATCGCGGTGGAGCAGGCACGACACCGAGTTCATGGCATTGAACAGAAAGTGTGGATTCAACTGTGCGCGCAGCGTTTGCAGCTTGGATTCCATCAACGCGTGCTGCAGGCGGAAGGTCTCCTGCTGTCCGCGGCGGTAGTTGCGGTAGTACTCGATCGACGCCAACAGAGCCAATATAGTGAAGTACTCGACCATATTGGGAATGAACTCAGCCCGGAGATTCAGCCTCAGGCGGCTCTGAATGCTCATGTCCTGAATGCCCAGCCGGGTTATCGCTACTACGCCGATGTAAGCAAAAGTGGCGACAGGAGCGTTCACAGCCGCGATCGCAATGTGCGCAGCCAGGTCACGCTTCCATTTCGATCCCTGCAGCGAAAAGACTCGCATCAATTGCCAGATGCCGATTGCAACCAGGCACCAGACGTAGCAGTCGATGAGCTGATTGGCTGCCTCCATGCTGAAGTAGTTTCGAGGCTTGTTCCATTGCTTGAGTACCTGGTAGGCCTGCCACCCCATGCCCAATCCAAAGGCGGTCATGATGCCGAACAGGTAGGCGACAGGAAAAACGAAGACACCGCGCCGCGGCGATTTCGCCTGCGCCTTTGATTTGTCGTTTGCGAGGGAAGTGCGCGTTGCGATCGCAGCGGTTTCGCTCATGGTGTCTCCATTGGACGGCCCAACCGGCAGCTTAGTCATCTTAAGCGCGTGATTGGCTCGGTGCAGATGAGCATCGGCATGTCATCCCTAAAACACCGGCATTCGTCCCAGAGAGCCACTTGTAGCAAAGCTTTTGCTGGTTTCGCCGCAACGAACAGCAGATCCCCCAGAGCGCAACCCAGCAGAAGGGAGATCCGAGTTCATCGCAGCGCTCCGAGGGATGACAGTGTCGAGAGGTTTGGTTTTTCCAAACAGCCGTGTACAGAAGCGCAAAAACGACATACAAGCCTCCGGATCAGCGGAACTCAGAGAAGGCAGTAGCAGCGGGATCAGGCCCTGTGAAGAGCGCCGCCTACATTTGCTCGCGCAGGGTCTTCTCAATCACCAACTTTTCCTGCAGGAGCGCCGCGAGCGCGGTCACATCATTCTTGCGCTCTGCATCGGCGATGCTGGTGTTGAGCTCGCGCTTGCGGCGCTCCATCTTACGGCGGCGCAGGGCTTCGATCGCCGATTCGATGAGTTCCTGCGTGAGTTCGTCTGTCTCTTGCATGAGAATCGAAGCCAGAAGGCGTTGTTCCGATTCGGGAATCGCGCAGTCTGCAGAAGGTGACAGGAGAACCTGCAGCAGGGATTCAGTCGTCAGGTTATCAGCCAAGTTCTCTGAGGCCAGAATGTCGGCGACCGCGTGTTGCAGATCGCCGAGTTCGGCGGGAGTGCCAGGCGCGAGGAGGCGCACAACGATTTTCTCGGCTTCGCTCACCTGCGGTTCAGGCAGGGCCTTAAATTGCGCTCCACGATTGGTTGCCGCATGCCGTAGTTCCTGCCGGACCAGAGCTGAATCAATACCCAACTTTTGCGCGACGTCGTTCGCGAGTTCGTCGCGAATGATGGCCTGCGGAACGCGTCGTATGTAAGGCAGCAGATAGTTCACTGCTTTGGCTTTGCCCTCGGGCGTTTTAACCGGGAACGTGGCGGCCGCGCGCGAGATGAGGTACGCGAAGTATTTCGGCGCCTGCATCAGCGCCTCGCCGTAAGCCTTTGCTCCCTTACGCCGAATGAACAGATCGGGATCAAAGCCCGGCTCGAGAGTCATGACCTTCACTGCGAAATCTTCTTCGATGAGCATGGCGAGAGAGCGCTCTGTCGCGGCTGCGCCCGCCGTATCCGGATCGAAGTTGACGACCACCTGTTTGGTGAATCGCCCCAGCAGCCGCACCTGAGCTTCGGTGAACGCCGTTCCCGAAGTGGCAATCACGTTCTGAAAGCCGGCCATGAACACGGAAATGGAATCGACATTTCCTTCGACCAGAATCGCGTAGCCAAGATGGCGGATCGCTTCCTTCGCCTTATCCAGGTTGAAGAGCACTCGACTTTTCGAGTAGATGGGCGTCTCCGGTGAATTGAGATACTTCGGGCCAGATTTCTCCGTAGCCTCAAGGATGCGACCAGTAAAAGCGATGATGCGCCCCTGCTCATTACAAATCGGGAACATCACGCGATTGCGAAACTTGGCATAGAGAGCTGAAGGCGTACCGGTGTTCAGATCACCCGATGACCCGATGACCCGATCACCCGATGCCGTATCTTCTTGCTTCCACGACATCAATCCTGAGAGTCGTAGCGTTTCTTCATCTGCCGCGCTGCGCAGTCGGTCGCGCAGCAGGAATCCCGAATCGGGAGCGAAGCCGATGCGAAAGCGGCGAATCGTATCTTCGCTTAGTCCACGGCCAGCGAGATATTCGCGTGCTCGCGCGCCTTCGGGGCGGCGAAGATACTCCTCAAAGAACGCACAGGCCTTTTCGTGCAGGTCGAGCAGGATGCCGCGTTGCTTGGTATCGGCGGCTTCGCCCGGCCCGGAGTAGGCCTGCCGCGGCACGGGCACTCCCATCTTTTCTGCAACGCGTCGTATCGCTTCGGGAAAGCTGATGTTTTCAATCTTTTGAATGAAACTGAAGAGGTCACCCGAAGCAGAACAACCAAAACAGTGGTAAAACTGCCGCGTCGCGTGCACCGAGAACGATGGCGATTTTTCCTTGTGGAAAGGGCACAACCCGGTGAAGTTCTGCGCTCCGGTTTTCTTGAGCTGAATGTAATCGCCGATAATGCGGACAATATCCGCCTGCTGCTTTAGATCCTGAGCGAAGTTGAGGGTCGTGGACACTGCAGAATGACTGGTTGCGCTCTATCGATTACGACAGCTCATCTCCGGCATGTCAATCTGGATTGCCGAGAACGCTTGTGGAAAAGAGCGCTGAAACCCGCGGCCCGCTGATTTAACCTCTTCATTCCGCTAGAATCCGAACTTGGCGCGAGCGCCAGGTTTGTCACATCTGCAGCCGCATGAAGATCGTCACCTCCGCAGAAATGCGGGAAATCGACCGCCTCACAACCGAGAAGCACCACCTACCCTCGCTTACGCTGATGGAGAATGCGGGGACGGCGGTCGCGCGCTTCATCCTTCGCGAATATGCTAAGGCAAACCGCATTCTCGTGGTTTGTGGCAAAGGAAACAATGGCGGCGATGGCTTTGTCGCTGCCCGGAAGCTGCAGGAAGCGGGCCGGGAGGTGACGACGATCTTGCTTGCGGCTGCTGAGGAGGTAAAAGGTGACGCGGAAGAGATGCTCAAGCGTTTGCCGTCGCATCCGGACTGTATTCATGAACCGCATAAGGCGGACGCGCTCGCTGATCAGTGTGACAAGGCCGATCTAATCGTCGACGCGATCTTCGGAACCGGTTTTCGCCCTCCGCTGCCCGAACTCGCGGGTAAAGCAATTCGGTCGATCACGAAAGCAAAAGCACCGGTCGTGTCGGTCGATGTTCCCTCTGGCCTGGATGCAAACTCGTTCCTCACCGATCAACCTGCTGTCTGTCGCAGCAATGCGATCGTGACATTCACGGCCGCCAAGCCGGGAATCGTGTTCTCGGCGCTAACGTCAGGACCGATTGTGGTTGCCGATATTGGGTCGCCGTCTGAAATCCTTCATTCCGATTTGGGAATCGAGTGGAACGATCCACCCGCGATTCTTACTGAGCAGCGTCGTCTGAATTCCAACAAGGGCCTGTATGGCCACGCATTGATTATCGGAGGCTCACGCGGAAAATCTGGTGCTCCGACCATGGCCTCGATGGCTGCTTTGCGGATAGGCGCGGGATTAGTTACTTGTGCTGTGCCGGGCAGCATTCTGCCTATCGTTGCAAGCGCGATACCGGAGTTGATGACGGAGTCACTGCCTGAGACATCTTCAGGCGCAATCTCGCGAAAGGCATTAAATGATAACGCGCTGAAGGAAGTTCTGAAGCGCAAAAGCGTTGTCGCGCTCGGTCCCGGACTCGGACGCGATCCCGAAACGGTCCAGGCGGTTCGCGATTTCGTGGCGAATTGCTCGCTTCCTTTGGTAATCGATGCCGATGGCCTCAATGCCTTCGAAGGCGCCGCTCATCTGCTCGATGGAACGAAGCGTATGCTCGTGCTCACGCCGCATCCAGGAGAGATGGCGCGATTGATTGGCAAGACTGTTGGCGAGATCGAAGCCAATCGTATCGACGTCGCGCGCCAGTTCGCTCGCGAGCATCGGATCATTCTCGTGCTAAAAGGCTGGCGGACTCTGATCGCAGATCCTGGTGGACAGATCTGGGTAAATACCACAGGCAATCCTGGGCTGGCAAAGGGCGGGAGCGGCGATATGCTCACAGGCATGATCGCCGGAATGATTGCGCAATATCCTCAAAGAATTTGTGACGCGGTTCGTGCGGCCGTATATCTGCACGGACTCTCTGCAGATTGCGCTCTCGCCCAGCAAACGGAACGCACGATGCTGGCCACTGACGTGATCGCCTCGCTTCCGCAGGCATTTCGGCTAGCTCAGCGCGCCGATGAATTCACATGGATTCAAGGCGGAGCGCACCGCAGGTGAAGATTGCGCGCGACATCACAGACTCAGCCGAAGAGACGATTGCCGCCGGTCGGGAGCTGAGCGCGTTCTTGCATGCGGGTCAGCTAATCGTTTTGCGCGGCAATCTCGGCGCCGGCAAAACTACGCTCGTCAAAGGAATCGCTGAAGGATTCCGTGCTGCTCCACAAGAGAACGTCACCAGTCCTACGTTCAATCTGGTGCACGAGTATCGCGGCTCGAGCGTCACTATTTTCCACATCGATCTGTACCGAATTGACACTCAACGCGAGCTGATGACGCTTGGCATCGATGACTTGCGATCCGAGCCAGGAGCCATTTTGCTGGTCGAATGGGGAGAGAAATTCGAGGAGATTAAGAGCCAGAGCGATGGCGAGATCGCGATCGAGATTTTCGGCGAAACGCGGCGACGCGTCAGCTTCATTCTTTAATTGCGAATCTTCTTAACCACGGAGACACTGAGGCACGGAGAAGGAATTGGTTAATTTTTTCTGCGTGTCTCTCTGGCTCCGTGGTGAACAGCCTTTTACTTCGTCCCCTTCCACAGCGACTCCAACGCATGGCGGTAGAAGCGGCTGCAGGGAAGTTCTTTGCCGTTGCGCAGCGACACCATGAACTCGCCGTTATTGCACGGCTGGAGTTCTTTGATCTTGCTCACATTCACGATGAACGAGCGGTGAATGCGGATGAACTGCGACGGGTCGAGCTTGTCGGCCATTCTGCCGATGGATTCACGAAAGAGATACGCATTCTTCCCGGCAACGTGCAGTCGGACATAGTTCGCCGCCGCCTCGACCCAGTCGATCTCGTCGATCTGGATAAACACAACCCGGCCGCCCGACTTGATAATCAGCCGGTTCTCAGGAGGACGTCGCGCCGCGTTCAGCAGATTTGCGAGATTTTCATTCGCTGCGCCCTTTGCCGACTTACTCATCTCATTGCGTGCGCGTTCCAGAGCGCGATGCAGGCGCTCCTGGTCGAAAGGCTTCAGCAGATAGTCCAGCGCGTGCTCTTCGAATGCCTGCAGAGCATAGCTGTCGTAAGCCGTAGTGAAAATCACAATGGGACGTTCATTCGCAGGCAGATCGCGCAGAACATCGAAACTGGAGCCGCCTTCCATTTCGATGTCGAGCAGCAGCAGATCCGGCCGCTGCGTGCGGACCGCGTGCAAAGTGTCTTCCAGTCCAGTACATTCGGCTACGATCTGCACTTCCGGTTCGTGATCGAGCAGCATGCGCAGTTTCTCGCGTGAAAGCGGTTCATCGTCGGCGATTATTGCCCGCATCCTTGGAGCAATCACCATATTGATATGCCCCTCCGAAGTCGTTGACAGTCCCACAGCAGCCTCCGCGCCCGGCTCTTACCGGGTCATATTGATTTCATTTTGTTGCACGTATCGCGCCTGTACTAACCGACTGTTCGCATTTTGGACGACGAAAGTTCGATTTTGTCCCTATGCAGGGACGAATCGTCGCGTTTTAGGTACTACGGTCGATTGTTATCCTTCTCCGATTCGGACGCCGGCAAACTTGGACGATAACCATCAGAATCCGGCAGGAACTGATAGGCGGAATCGCGACTAATTAGGAGCATTCTGCTTCAGGGTAGTGTTCGCAGGCGAATTCCTGCTGTCCAGAATTGGGCAGTCCGCGAGTAACAACGCCCACCAAGTCCAAAAAAATCAGGCGGCGGGAGATCTCCCACCGCCTCATGATTCCTTCTGCGGGTTAGAAAATAATTTTCGCGCCCACTTCGATTCTCCGCCGATCGATGCCGGAGAAGACTGAATTGGCCTGCGGCGGATTGCCGCCATTGTTGTTGAAGAAGGTATTACCGAATGAGCCTTCGTGATTGGTGAAATCCTTATCCTTGATCTGCGGATCGGGCACTCCACGGTATTGACGGTTCATCACGTTGTAGGCAACGCCGCGCAGTTGAACGGTGAAGCGCTCTGTGAGCTTCAGGTTCTTCAGCAGGGACAAGTTCAACTGGTTGATAGTGTCGCCACGAACGGTGTTGCGCCCGACTCCGGCGAAGGGAGTTCCGTACACCTGCGCTGAGTTGTTGTCGTTGAGAATCCAATGCACAGCACTGCTGCTGATGGGATCTCCAGTGAAGAAGTTCACTAATTGCAGACTGTTATTGTATTGACCCACCGTGTCGACCGGAGCGTGCGGATTTGCCAGGATCGGACGGCACGGAGAATTTGCGGTGCTGAACGCTCCCGTGGGGTCACAGAGTGTTGTTCCAGCTCCCAAATTCCGGGCCTCCACCGGCGTGTAAGGCTGTCCGCTGGTAAAGCGATAGGCGGGATTGATCTCCCATCCGCCCAGCACTCTGCCCACGAATCCGCCCCGATCCTTGAAGAACGGCAGATCGTAAATCATGTACACCGAAGTCACATTGGGATAATCCTGACCGCTGGTTCCGCGTTCACCCTCGGTGATGTTGAAGGGATTCTGCGGATAAGCCAATGTGCTGCCGCCGCCAAGGCTGTTGAATACTTCACTCGACGTATCGATGGTGTGGCTGAACGTGTAGCTCACTCCGGCAGTAACTCCGTGAAGAGCCTGAACGTCCAAGCGTGTTTGTAGGCCGTTGTAATACGACATGCCCACGTTGCTTCTCGATAGAATGCGCGTTGCACTGCAATTTGCGTATCCATTCGAAAATCCGGGAGTACCCGCAGTTGCGCAGGGGGTAAATCCGGCAGGAATCAGATTGCCATAGCCCTGCGTGATGAGCGTCTTGAGGGCTGGGTTGACGTTGACGTCCTGGAACAAGCCAACGCCGTGATTCCCAACATACCGTATCTCGCCGACGACCCGCGCTCCGATCTGCCTCTGAACCCCAAAATTCCACTGCTCGGCGTACGGGTTGTGCAAATTCGGGGCGACGATTGTCTGCTTGCTCAACCCGGGATTACCGTTGCGAGGAATCAGGCCGAGATCGGCGCTGCGAACGTCAGGTGCATTTCCGGATGCGGGAAGAGTGGCAGCGACACAGCCGGAGGCACAATTTGAGACTTGTCCCAAGTTGATGAACGGCGCACCTCCTGCGACATTGGTGAACAGGTTGTAGAACTCAGGGTCATACGCGATTCTGAATCCGCCACGGATCACCGTAGCGTTGTTGCCGAACCACCCGCCACTGGGGGAATAAGCGAAGCCAACGATTGGCGCGAAATTTTTCTTCGCGATCGGTATCGCCGGCAGAGTGCGCTGCGACAACGGCAAAGACTGATTCCAGAAAGCCGTCGATGGATTGCTTTCTCGTTGGACAGTGATGTCGTGCAGAAGATTGACCGCTTGTGACCCAATTTCATAACGCAACCCCAAGGTCAGCGTGAGGTTCGATCGCGCCTGCCAGTCGTCCTGAACGTAAAACGCCCCGTCGTTCTCTACGAACGTGATGCTCGGCGGTCCATCAGCAAACTGGAACTGTGCCGCCGTATTGGAGATGAAGTCGCTGGTGGTGGGATTTCCGTTTGCGTCCAGGCACACCGCGAGGCAATTGAAGACGAATGTGCCGGCAGAATTGGGCAGGAAGAAGTTGGGCTGCCGCTGACGCTGGAATTCACCGCCAAACTTTACCGCGTGAGTACCGATTTGCTTGTTGGCATTGTCCTGTACTTGATAGTTAATCACATCGCGTCCCTGCGGGAAGCCAGTTGTTTCGCCGAATCCGAGGGTATTGTCATTAAAATTGACAAACGTCGGACACTTAGCGAAGTTCGCGCGGCTGCAATCAGGAAAACCGCCGTTCTCAAATCCAACCGTTGAAGTCGAGTAGCTGAAACGAGCTTGGTTAAGGAAGGTTGGTGAGAAAGTGTGTGCCCAATCAATTCCCACCTCATGAGTGCGACTGGGCTCATCGATGAATTGGCCAGCAGCGACTCCGGGAAGTCCATTCACCGACACGTTTGTGAAGAGCTGCTTTTGATAGTAGTAGCGCCCGAAGATCTTGTCGTTCTGCGATAGTTGAAAATCGATGCGGCCACTGCCTTCGTAGTCATCCGCGGTGGCGTCAACGTTGCGATTGACGGTCGCGAACTCGATTGGAACTCCGTCTACCGGCAGGATCTGCGGAGCTCCCAAAGTGACCGTTCCCTTTTTTACCGCAAGAGGCCCAATCGCCTTCAAAGCAGCGACGGCAACGTTGTTCGGAAATGCCGCGGCCAATTGGGCGAGACCATTCGCAGTAGGAGTGAGCTGGCCACCCGATGAAGCGAGCGTGGGACCCACGCGGACAGGTTCAAGATTTGCTGAACCGAAAAACCACAGACGATCCGTGACGATCGGGCCGCCGATCGTGCCGCCATAGCGGTTATCGACATTGCGTGGGACCACCGGGGCTGTGCAAGCTGTGGCAAAGTCGGTCGCGGTTCCCACAGGCACGCCTTTGGGACAGATACCAAATAACGGTGACTTGTCCTGATTTGCCAGCGAGTCTCCCCAGTTGCCGTTGTAGATTTCGTAAGCCGTACCATGAAAGGCATTGGTGCCGAACTTGGTGATGTAGTTCACAACACTTCCAGTGTTCCGGCCATATTCCGCGCTGTAGTTGGTAAGGACCTGCACTTCGGCCACGGCATCCTGATTTCCGAAGAAGATCACGGGGCCGCCGATGGAAGTATCGTTGTTGCTTTGTCCGTCGATTTGGAAATTGTTATCGCGAGGGCGCTGGCCGTTTACCGCGAACTGCGCTCCGCCTTGATTGCTAAATCCGGAATCTCCGGCGGGAACTACACCTGGCGTAAACAGCGTTACGATATCGAGACCATTACCCACTGGCAAATCTGCAAGCTTCTTGGTCTCGAACGTTTGCCCAATCTGCATTGTGTCAGTTTGCAGAATAGGAGCGCTTCCCTCGACGGTGACTGATTCCTGTGTGGAGGCGACCCCGAGAGTTTGAATTCCGACGGAAGTAGCGCGTCCCGCATTGGTCGATACGTTATTCACCAGCACCTTACTGAATCCGGAAGCTTCAAGGGTTACGTTGTAACTTCCAACCGGGAGCCCGCGAATCTCGAAGGCGCCGACCGAATTCGTCTTTGCAGTAAATGAAGTGTTTGTTCCGTTTTGGACAGCCGTGACGGTGGCGTTTGGAATCACCTGCTGCTGCGGATCCTGCACCGTGCCGGAAATCGAACCTGTCGTGATTCCCTGACTAAAGGAGAGTGAGGAAAACAGGAGTAGCAGAATAGAGAAGGTAGCGATCTTACTCGCGATTCTGATGAGCGGACTTTCAAAACCTTTGCAACGCAGTGTCATTCGATTCTTCTCCTGAGCTTTTCTTGCGCTCTGGGAAGAAGGTGCATCCGCGCTGCCGTATCAGGTAGCGAAAAGTGGGACGAGAGATGGGACGTGACCGCTTAGGGACGAAAAGGCGCACTTCGGTAACGACCACACATTGCCGTCTCCCATCTGTACCGATGAGCGGGTACTCAAGCTACGTATTTCTATATGAGTTTTCGTACATCCTGAGAATGGGATATGAAAAGCGGGAGGGTGTAAGTGAGGCTGAATTTGGTACTGACCTCGATTAGAGGTATCTGATGAATTTGAGGAGACGCGTAGGCTCAGGGTATCGATATACAACGAAGGTTGGTTATTCCAATTCCGCAGCGATCACAAATTCCTGTGCGTCGGGATACCAGTCGATTCTGAGCACGTTCGGTTTGCAGCAGATTTGGCAATCTTCTACGTAACTCTGTTTCGATCCATTACCTGGATCGACGAAGGTTTCGTTCCATTCGCCGCACCCTGCGCATTGGAACCCTGACTTCACAATGCACTTATTTTGACGCTGCGGCGGAGAGGCCGATCCGTTTAAGTTTCACCCCATTCCATGTCGACCCCGATGTATTGCCGCATTCCCTGGCCGTACAACAAGTCGAAAAAGCGGTCTAAGTGTAAAGAAGAATTTGTTAACCGAACTTCGAAAATATCGCCGTACATTTCGCTGTTTTCGCGCGGACCGGAAGTTCCGTGCTGCTGCCTGTTTTAGCGCATGGCGAGGGCCTTGTTGGGCTTGTTACTGCCGCAGTTCCCGATTCCGCGCTCGATCGCTGTGCCTTCTTCGTAGTCGTTCCAGGTAACGATCATCAGAAACGGCAGAGGACGATCGGCTGGAAAGTAGCGGCGATAAAGGTTGAGCGAATCTTCCAGCGTCTTGCCGCAGCGGGCATCCATTTTGCGGCCGGAGCCCCACTCGGCTTTGGAGTCATCGAAACCGGGCCATGCGGCGCCGACCGCGATCTTGTCTGGCTCATCGGCCAGGCGTTTGTAGAAATTTTCGAGATAAGTGCGGCCCCAGTTGCTGCCGTCGCGTGACCAGCCTTTTTTGCCTGGCGACACCCACGCGTAATAGCCGTCGAATGCGCCCCAATTCTTGGCATCGTCATCTTCGTAGAGCAATACAGGCGGCTGTTCCCACCCGCCTACGGCTTGCTTTACGCGCTTCCAGTCCGTGTCTCCCGATTTGGGAAAGACGAAGATCATCGGGCGGCCGTCGAACGTGAGGTAAGCCTCGCGCGGAACCGTCGCATGCGGACCGATGTAGTGCTCGTAAGCGTATTGCAAGTCGGAGATCGCCTGGTCCGTAGCACGGCTGGGATCGTCGACGCTCTCGTCGTACATGATCGCCGTCTTGAAGTCGTGCTCGGCGGAGACCTTCTGCAGCGCGGCATAGCTGTGATTCTCGAAATCGTGGGACGGACCATACCAGTTCACGATGAAGGCTTTAATATTCAGGTCCTTCGCGTGCTCAACCTGATTAGCCAGCACGTTCGGGTCTTGCGAGTTGTAGCCGACGTCGATGTGACCGCTGCGTCCGAACCAGGGCTGATAGGCGGCAATGATCTGCGGACTTCCTTCGGGCGAGGAGATCTCTGAGCGAAGAGTCCTCGCAATGTCAGTGCGCTTCGAACCGGCGCATCCACTGATCGCCAATAGACAGATAAGAAGAGTTGATGCCAAATAACGAGACAGAAATTCCATAGGTATGCGCATGATTCCGCGAACAAAAATGAGCAGCAGCTCCGTTAATTGGATGAGAAATGATTGAGATACGTTGGACAGACTTTGGAGAGGGGCTTGGCTCTAGTGAGCCGAAGCCGGCTGAATAGAGGACGTGCAGTGATCGGGCTTTCACCTGGGCAGGCGTTTGCTGGACGCTCTTGATTAACCTTCGCGGGTATCAAAGAGCTGTCCTCAGCAGCTAAAAGATGGAGTTTGCATTTCTGCGGCACGGCACCGCTCACTCAAAGCCGTGTCAATGCGAAGCTTTCCTTTTTGTATCTGGCAATGCATCCCTTCCGGTGGTAATTCAGCCGATCCAGTTCCTCAACGACTCGGCCTCACCACGATAAACCCACGTTGTCCAACCACACGGAGACGTTTCCGCCGGAGGCATTCAGATCCGCCTGGAAGGCGACGTCGAGGCCACTGCCGGATTGGCCGAGGCCGTCGAAGGTCATGCCCACATCATGGCGATCCCCATCGAGCGTAACTGCGATGAAGTGTGCCTGTCCTCCGCTGCGCTGGAACTCCCAAGTGAGGTGATGCCAAGTGCCGGCTTCTGGCATTGGGCAGCCAACTCCCGTGGAAGCCCAAGTGTGCGCTGGACCGTTCCAGACCCGCCACGTGCCGGTATTGCGGAAGTCACACTCTGTGCCGAAGATGTACTTGTTTCCATTGGCTGTCTGGTTGACGTCGAACTCGAGCGCCTGGACACTGGAAGTGGAATCAATATAGAAGTCGAGATCGTAGCGCAGATTCTGCGCGTCGTCGTGAGAACCGAGTTCGAGCCAGAAGAGCGCGGCCCCCCATGCCGTGCCGCCAATGTCGAAACGCGTGGAAGCCCCACTCAGTGAAGGAGAGCTAATCCCTCGTTGCATTCCATGACCTGTGTGTGGGCCGTTTCCGGCATCGCCGGCGCAGACATCGCAATCATCCCAACCCCCTTGCGTCTGAATTTGCGCGATCGTCGGTGCGGGTGTGCTGGGAGCAGGCGCCGGGGCTGGAGCGGGAGGAGCAGCTGGCGCCTGCACCTGGACGTGCAGCGGAGCCGATTTGAATGCGTTCCCGTTTTGGTCCCAAGCCTGAGCAACGATCGTATGCGCCCCGCCAGGAAGGTTCAGGCTGGTATTGATCTGAGCTGATTCCGCCTGGAAAGCTACTCCATCGTCCACGTACAGCTGCATCGACGTAATTGATGTCCCTCCGTCGGCAGTGGCGGAAACCTGAGTGGGTGAGCTTACGGTTGCGCCTTCCGCGGGGGATTTGATCACTACTTGAGTCGTCGAGGTTGGAGTTGGCGCCGGAGCCGCAGGCGGATTGCTCGTAGATGTGCCCCCTGTCGAGCTGCCGCCACTCGTCGTGCCGCCTCCACTGCTCGTGCTTCCGCTCGAGCTGCCTCCAGTCGCAGAGCTTCCCGAACTGGAACTGTTTCCCGGGGCAGGGGAGGTTCCGCCAACACCAGTGCCCGCGCTCGGATTGGTTGTGCCTGCGGAGCCGGCCGATGACACGTTCGTATTCGTCGAACTGTCAACGGATTTTGTGTAGCTGCCGGCTCCGCCGCATCCGGCGATCGCCCCGATCAAGGAAAGACTGAGAAGAACTGCGCCCTGTCGCATCTGGCCTCCCGCGGCTGGCGGTTGTGACACCGTGCCGAAAGAGGAAAACCTATGGATGCATCTACTCTCCCTGTATTAGGGAAAGTACTTAGGGCCTCTAGGTATCTTGCCTGAGTGGAATTAAGCGAGTTGCCGCAGGCCGTAGTACTCAGCCAGCCCACAATCCTTACTACTTCAGCGGCAACTCGTTTACAGCAAACACAGAGCACTGGATTACGGCGCGGCTACGCAGCCAGAGATGCCGGATTGGAAAGGCAGACAGTTTATCCCGCCCGAATCGGGAATATCAGATCACTTGCGAGGCTGAGGCGCGGCCCAGCGCTTCACCATCACCAGCCAGTTTGCGATCATCTGCGGCTTCCCGTTTGGACCACCGTGGGGTACACGCGATCGAGTCCCTGATGATGATGTGCGCTGAACATCAGCTGGCATCGTTTCCCAACCCGATATCCACGTCATGGAGCGACTCAAGGCCATCTACGAATTTCTCTCGCGTGAGATCAGCTCCGGCTTTCCGAAGGCCATCGGCAACCGCCAGAGCATCGACAAATCCTTCGAGACTGGCGAAGCTCGGCTGCGTGCACGACATGTATTTGGCGATGCTTATCGCAGTAGATCTTCTAGTTCGATCGATTGATCCGTTCGCTCATCGCGATACTTCACGATAACGGGCGTGTATAACGACAGTCCCCACTCTTGTCCTTTGCCGCGAGTGACGGCGCGAGCGCCGGGCACAACGACTGCGCCCTCCGGAATTTCCAATGGGCGATTCGGACCGGAGCGCAGCACGTCACCACGAACAAGGTCATACACCGGAGTCGAACGGGTAAGAATCGTTCCCGCTCCCAATACAGCCCGAGTGCGCACCAGCGTGCCTTCGTAAATGCCGCAGTTGCCGCCGATCAATACATCATCTTCGATGATCACCGGCGATGCGTTCACGGGCTCCAGCACTCCGCCGATCTGCGCAGCGGCGCTTACGTGCACTCGCTTTCCCACCTGTGCGCACGAACCGACCAGCGCGTGCGAATCGACCATCGTGCACTCGTCAACGTAAGCGCCGGCATTGATGAACATCGGCGGCATACAAATCACCGAAGGTGCGACGTATGCGCCCGTTCGCACTGACGATCCGCCGGGCACCACGCGCACGCGGTCCTGCGGTTCGAAGCGCCGCGGTGGATAGGTGGCCTTGTCGACAAACGAAAGCACGCCGCCTTTCCATTCGTGCAGCGTTCCGATTCGGAACCCGACCAGAATGCCCTGCTTCACCCAGGTGTTCACATGCCAGTGACCGTCGATCTTTTCCGCGGCGCGAATCTCGCCGTGGGTGAGAGCCTCGCGAAAGCGCTCAAAAGTAGCGTGCGCCTGCGGGACCTCGTGAGCGCGAGATCCTGCATCAAACAATGTTTCAATCTGCTCCCGCAAGCTTGCGGCGATAGGTGAGCTGTGGGACATTTGCAGTGGAGTATAAACGCGAACTGGCCGCGCGCATCTCACAAGTGCAGCAGCTTGTCCGACCATGGATCTAAACCCGCTCCAGCAACTGCTCGGCCGCACACTGCTGATCGTGGCCCATCCAGACGATGAATCGATCTCCTGCGGCGGCTTGCTGCAGCGCATCGAGGAGCCCTGCGTCGTCTTCGCCACCGACGGAGCTCCGGAAGACGAATACTTTTGGCACAAATACGGTTCGCGTACTGTATATGCGAAGCTGCGGGAAGACGAAGCCCGAGCCGCGCTTGGAGCGGTCGGCGTAACTGCGGCGGAATTTCTTGCGCATCGAGTGCAGGCGCCGCTGGTCGATCAGCGCCTCTACAAGTCGTTGGCTCCTGCATTCGCTGCACTCTCTTCCATTGTCGAGCAGCTTCGTCCGCAATGTTTGCTGACGCTGGCGTACGAAGGCGGGCACCCGGACCATGACTGTGTGAGCTTTCTTGCCGCGCAACTTGGCAAAGCCTACTCCATCCCAATTTGGGAAGCACCTTTGTACCATCGAAGTCCGACTGGTCAGGGCATGTATCAGCAGTTCATAAGCGAACATGGCGAAGTCATCGAGCACCAGGTTGAAGGCAAGGAACTGGAAAAGAAGATGCGCATGCTCGCCTGTTATAAATCTCAATTTGACGCTCTGCCGTCCTTCCGCCCTGAACTCGAACGCTTCCGCCGTCAGGCGAACTATGACTACTCGCGCCGGCCACACGAAGGCAAACTCAATTACGAAGTATGGCAATGGCGGATGACGCCGGAAGAGGTCTGCTCCGCGTTTCTCGACTTCTCAGCGGCACCGGCGCCACTGCAGAAATGAATTCCGCGCTAGTGACCGAAGCTCGCCGCAGGCTCCGCGTACTCTACGTGGCTTACCCTTTGCTTCCCATTTCGGAACATAGCGCCGGAGGCGCCGAACAGATGCTGCTCGCAGTAGAGCGAGAGGTGCACGCTCGCGGGCACCACACTACAGTGGCTGCGTGTGCAGGATCGCACGTCGTAGGTGAGTTGTTTGCAACCGGCGAACGCGCTGACACCGCCGACCAATTCGAGCGACGCTCGCAGGAGCAAACCCATTCGATTCTTAACTGGCTTTCTGGAGGAGCAGCAAAGCGCTTCGATCTGATTCACGACATGAGTGGAGGTTTCTGGCAACACGCTGAGGGGCTCCGGATTCCTGTAATGGCAACACTGCATCTGCCTCCTCAGCTCTACAAGCACGCGAATTTCTCCGTAGTTCCCAACTGCGTGTCGTTTAACTGCGTGTCGCAGTCGCAGATGTGCGAGTTTCGAGATTTGCCGCGCGCGCTGGGTGTTGCGCCCAATGGCATTGCGGTCGAGCGCTTCATCGAACCCCTCGTTCCTGCAGAGGACCGCGAATACTTTCTCTGGCTCGGCCGCATCTGCGAGGAGAAAGGTCCGCACACCGCGCTCGATGTCGCCCGTGCGGCCGGCGTGAAGCTGATCCTCGCAGGCACGGTGTATCCATTTCTGTATCATCAGAAATATTTCGCGCGGGAAATCATTCCTCGTCTGAAACGCGCCGGCAATAACGGCAAATACGTTCCTCAGCCGACCTTTGCAGAAAAGGTTGATTTGATCCGCAATGCGCGGGCGCTGCTCATCACCAGCGAAGTAAACGAGACCAGTTCGGTAGTCGCAATGGAAGCCGCAGCTTGTGGAACTCCAGTCGTCGCACTGCGCCGAGGCGCGCTCCCGGAAGTTGTAGCCGAAGGCGTGACTGGATTTATCGTCGACAACGCTGAGCAAATGTCCTCGGCTCTGTGTCGTGTGAACCAGATCAAACCCGAGGACTGCCGAGCCTATGCGCACCAGAATTATTCGGCTCGGCGCATGGCCGATGCTTACGAGGAGCTCTATCGCACGCTGATAAGTGTTCAGCTTTCACGATCGGCTGCATGGTAAGCGCCGGAGATCTTAGGCCTTTCTGTACCTTGTCATCGTTTAGCGTGCAGCGACGCGCTCCGCCAGCAGCCCGACTTCGGCCGCGATGTTTTCTAGCTTCGCTCGCGTCTCCGGCTTTACGCGCACCATGGGAAGACGATAGTTCTCTTCGATGCGGCCCATCATCGCCAGCAGACATTTTGCCGGCATTGGATTCGATTCAATGAATAGCGCTTGCATGAGAAGGAGATACTTGCGATGCAACGCACGTGCGCGCGGCCAATCGTCATCGAGCGCTGCTTGAGTCATTTGCGCGATCTCCGAAGGAATCACGTTGGAAGCTACGGAGATAATTCCGCGTCCGCCAAGAGAAATGACAGGCAGCGTGACTGCGTCATCGCCCGAGAGCAGAGTAAAGTCCTCGGGAACTACGTTCAAAGCCTCGGCGATCTGCGTCATGCTACCGCTGGCTTCCTTCACCGCAACGATGTTGTGAATCTTCGCTAGACGCGCCAGCGTCGCCGGTTCGATGTTCGCCGCGGTTCTGCCGGGCACGTTATACAGAACGATCGGCTTGTCCACCGCTTCGGCGATGGTTTTGAAGTGCTGATACTGTCCTTCTTGCGTCGGCTTGTTGTAGTACGGAGAGGCCGTGAGGATTGCGTCCACGCCTTTGCGGGAACCTATGGACTTTGCGCGTTGAACGGCTTCATGGGTCGAGTTAGAGGTTGCTCCCGCGACGATCGGCACTCGTCCATGAGCCACCTCGATAGTGATGTCGATGACGCGCAACCACTCATCTTGACTCAGCGTCGGCGTCTCACCTGTGGTCCCGCACGGAACCAGGAAATGCACGCCCGAAGCGATCTGCCACTCGACCAGCGAGCAGAAGGCGCGCTCATCGATCGCGCCGTCCGCGCGAAAGGGCGTCACCAAAGCTGTGCCGCAGCCCCAAAGATTCATGGATAAAGCATAACGCGAGCCGGGGATGCTAGACCTGCGTTTATTAGTTGCGCGGGACGGTTGGCCCAGGCTGCGCCTTTAGCCTCTTCCGCTCCCGCCGGCTCCACTGATACAGGAGTTCCGCATCGGCATCGCTCAGCTTTGCTTCTGGATGCAGAAGCAGATATTGCGACAGCGGCATTTTCTTATTTCTGACCATCGGCCCGATTTGGGACAGAATGTGCTCGCGGTCATCCATGCTGTACTGATCCCACTTCGACATGTTCCAGTGGCTGCGACCATCCTGCACATCTTTTTCGATCAGCCACGAGATTGGGGCGAGATGACTGTACGCCGGCCAGGTTGTGCGCTCGGAATGGCAGTTCTGGCAGGAACGCTGCAGCACATCGAGCACCGGCGTGCCAATCTCGGCGGAGGACATGAGCGGCCTGCCGGACTCGGCAACTCTCGCATTGCCGTAGGGATGAACGAATGCCAGCAGGAAGAGTAACGCGAGAATACCGACACCACAGCCGCCGATGAGCTGCGGATTCCAGGTGCGCTTCTCGATTGTTGTGTTTTTCGCAGCGCTGTTGTATTTCGAAATTTCAGCCATGACACGCCCGCTATTTCGTTGAAAGTTGCTTCAGGTAGGCGATCACGTCGGCGCGCTCGTCGGCCTTTTCCAGATGAAAGTCCATGTCGGCGTCGGCGATGAACTTGTCCGGATCAGCGAGCCACTTATCGAGGCCGGCGTCATCCCAGGCGATTCCGGACTTCGCGACCGCGTCGGAGTACTTGAAGCTCGGCACCGTCCCTGCTTTTCTGCCGTAAACACCGCGAAGGCGTGGGCCTTCTTTGTCGTTGTCGAGCGAGTGACAGCCGCCGCAGCGCCGATCGAAGAGTTGATGGCCGCGATCAGGATCGGCTTGCTGCGTGACGGCCGAAGACAACGGTAGGAACACAAGCACTCCAAGCACGAACACCGCAAGCGGAATCGCGATCAGACGGGTGGGGGTCACGTTAAGCAGGCGTTCCCGAATAGAGATTTGGTTCATTTCATCCTTCTTCGTCATTTGAAATTTCTGTCCTTGGAAGCCATATCGCCGCCAAACCCGGAGGGCCGGCAGAAGCGCAGCCCAAGCCCTGGGTCAATAGCAGCAGAAAGGTGAGCCCCGAAGGGGCGGCACTTTAAATCTGCGCAAACTAGAGTGCCGCCCTTTCAGGGCTCGATGTCTCGGCCTTCTCCGAGCCAGGGCTTACGCCGCTGGGCTGCGCTTCCGTCGGCCCTTTGGGCCTGGCTCTTCTTTCACGCGAGTCAACTTCTCAGAACAATCTGCGGGTCTGGTCGCGTCAGGGCTGCAGACGGACGTGCTTCATTTGCGGATCCGCTCGCAAGCGCAGAATCAACGATTGCCAGGCTCTGGTTCTGCTCTACGTAATGCACATTTGTGAGGCCAAGTACAGAACGCAGACGTTCTGCGGCTACCTTCATCGGACCAGGAGCGGGCGCAGTGCCGGGTGCTGGCTGAGGGAAGGCAGTGGACATTGCTGTGTGGAAGGTCGCATTGCCTTCGACTTTCTGCATCACTTGATGGATATGTCCGTTGAGTACCGTAACGGAACCGAAGCGTTTGAGGTGTTCGAAGGCCTGCTCGCTGTCTTTTGTCCCCCATCCCCAATCGGGATAAATGCTCCACAAGGGAATGTGAGCGAACACCACGACTGGAGTGCTGGCCGAAACTCCACTCAAATCATCCTTGAGCCATGCGATTTGTTCATCGCCGAGCTGGCCCATGCCTTCGAGTTGTATGACGTTTACCAGTCCAACGAAATGCACGCCTTTGTGATTGAAGCTGTACCAGCCTCTGCCTTTCGTTCCCTTCCCATATCGGTCCAGAAACTGCTTGCCATCATCGACCGACGTGTCGTGCTCGCCCGGCACATAGAAAATCTCCTTAGGCTTGGCGCTCTTGAGCACCTGGTCCATGGTGTCGAACTCGGCGGCCTTGGATTGATGGCTCAAGTCGCCGGTGTGGATGATGAAATCCGCCTGCTCCGGCAGAGCATTGATGCGGTCCACGGCAGTTTGCAAGGTCGACACGACATCGGTGTTGGCAGGCTTGTTGAAACCCATGTGGCTGTCGCTGATCTGGACGAAGTGCAGAGCAGATCCACCTCTCTTGCCGTGCTTGCCGCCTTCGAAGAGGTGCGAGGTGGGAATTCCTTCGGCGGTGACGGTCCACAACAGTCCGGTGCCGGCCCATGCCATGCATTTCAGAAAGCCTCGACGATCGAGACCGTCGGTGCTGTGGCGCTCATCAAGAAGATTCGAATCAGGTTTGTTGCGTCGGTGCGACATAGGCTCCTTTGCGATCAGGGTTTCCGTGAAAGGGAACCGAGAGGATTGGAGCTTTATTCCCTCGAAGGCGAGCAAAGCTGGGATGAAAAATTTTGTTGCGGACAGTTTGTCGGTCTTGGTCCAGCCGGGTATGGCACGTCTCCACTAGAGCCTGTGAGGTGGCAAGGTGAGTGAACCGGCGTATGCTTTTGCCGACGTTTGCCAGGATCAGACTTTCTCGCGGGGAACGACTCGGCAGTAGGCAGACAGGCATCCTGCAGTAGTTCTGGAGCAATCCAACAACTCACGGTCTGGTGTGCCGTTATTGGCGGACTTGCGTCGAGTGATGAACGCGGGCAAGCTGGCGCGCCTGGAGGTGAAGATGTTCAGTAAATTGTCGCTTGCAGTCGTTTTGTCAGCTTCGTTCGGTTTTGCGCAGGTTGCAGTTGTTGGCGGGACCGCCACCACGGCGAGTCCAGCGATGGCGACGGTGCCCGTGAGTGCCGCGAACGCCCCGCTGATCTCCACGCCTGATATCGCGCTGCCGGGCAGTGGATCTGCTGTGGGGGCGCCTATTTCCGCTGCGGCAGCGAACGACAGTCGCTCATCCAGTGGTCCGTCGGTCTACAACCCGAATGGCACACCGTTCGCGGTGACGGAGCCGACATCGTCGAACTTAGCCGCAATCCCGAGCACGGCGAATCCAGCCGGCGCGACGATCACAACCGCTTCAGGCGCTGCGGCTACACCGGCTGAGCCGTTCGAAAATGGCATTCAGCATTTCGAATCGGGATTGCCGAACGGTTCTAATCCGACCCCGAGCCTGGGGCAGATCGCCCGCGTATATCGGTCGCACCGTCCGCAGGATGTGAAGACCTTTAACAACGACAGCATCGCTGAGTTGAACACGCGGGGAGTGCGCACCGGCAATCTGGGTCCTGAAACCAGCACCGTCGCCGCCAGCTCACAGCCAGCGAATCAACCTGCGCAGCCCGCGAACGCAGGTACGCTGATGGCTCAGAATCAATCGCCGGCACTGCCGCAGAGCGATCAGAGTGAGGCTGCTCCGTCGACGGCACCAGCGACATCGAGTTCCACAGCATGGCAGCAGCGGCACAAAACTTCAGAACAGAATGCCAGTTCGTCTACTCAGAACGCCGGAGCTCAACAGCAAAGCTCCGCGACTCAAAATGCGCCTGCAGCGAACGAAAACACAGCTAAGAATCAAACCCCAGCACTTCCCCAGACCGGCTCTCCACTCCCGCTCCTACTGCTGCTCGGTGGATTAGGTGTCGTGGGTGGGTTGGTGTACTGGCTTCGCCGATAGTTAGTCGAAATTAAATCTGGTAGGCTTGGAATCCCGGCTGCGCAAAGCCGGGATTTCATTGTCTGCTTAAGAGTCTGGAGGCGAGCTGATTGTCCCATCCGCAACGAGAAGGCGTATCGCAACTGCGCCGCGAGATGGGATTCTGGGATGTTCTCCTCTTCAACATCGCTGCCGTGCTCGGTCCGCGATGGATCGCTGCCGCTGCCCATAATGGGACATCATCTCTGAGCCTCTGGGTGTTGGCCGCAGTCTTCTTTTTCTTCCCCACGGCGCTCGTGATCACCGAACTCTCCAGCCGCTTCCCGTCAGAAGGCGGCCTCTACATCTGGACACGCGAAGCGTTCGGCGACTCTCACGGATTCGTCGCCGGATGGGCGTACTGGGTTTACTCCTTCTTCTACTTTCCTGGACTGCTGGTGGCGAGCACGGCGATGAGCGCGTACATCGGTGGACTCGGTCATTCACACCTTGCTAACGACAAACACTTTCTCGTAGCGGGCTCGCTGATACTGTTAGCTGTTGCCGTCGGCCTGAATATCGTTGGTCTAAATATCGGAAAGTGGCTGCAGAATGCCGGAGGCGTCGGGACCTATGCTCCGCTCCTGGTTCTGATCGCGATTGCCATTGCCGTTTATTCGCGAGCCGGATCGCACGTTCACCTCACCCGCCTGAATATTCTCCCGACTTGGGATTTTGACACCGTGAACTTCTGGTCACAGATTGCATTCGCGTTCACGGGTTTGGAACTGGTTTGTGCGATGTCGGAGGAAGTTCACAACCCGCGGCGAACCTTTCCGCGCGCGATTCTGGGCTCCGGAGTCCTGATTGCGCTCATCTACATCCTCGGCACTCTGGCAACGATGGTAATGGTCACGCCTGCGGATGTTGATCCCAAGAGCGGTGTCTTCCAGGCGATTACCTCGGGATCGCATTTGCTCGGCATCGGGATCGTGGGCGTAATTGCGGCGCTGCTGGTCACGGTCGGGAACGCCGGCGGCGTCGGAACCACGGTGGCAGGAATCGCACGGGTGCCATTTGCGGTTGGCATCGACAGCTATCTGCCGGCATTCTTCGGAAAAATTCATCCGCGTTGGCGCACGCCGTACATTGCCATCCTTATTCAAGCAGGAATTTCCGCGTTTATCCTTGTCCTCGCGCAGATCAGCGAGACAGTGAACGGCGCCTACCAAGTGCTGGTAGATGCCGCGATCATTCTTTACTTCCTGCCATTTCTGTATATGTACGCTGCCGTCATCAAGCTGGCATACCGGGCAGATCGAAATGGGAACGCCGAAGCGGTGCTCATTCCAGGCGGGCGCGCGGGAGTGTGGATTGTGGGCCTGCTCGGATTCTTCATTTGTCTGCTCTCGATGGTGCTCTCGATGATTCCGCCAGGCGAGACCACGAACAAAGCAGTGTTCGAACTGAAGCTGATCGGCGGTACATCAGTCGCGATTCTCATCGGTCTCGCGCTGTATTGGAATTCAAAACGCCGACGAAACCCCGGACTGCAGTGAACCTCAAGTCGCTGGCCCTTGGCCCGCCCTCGAAAGCCACTGGGGGCCGTTCAAGGGCAGACGAGTCTGCGACCGTACATAAGACGACCAGCAGCGGCGGTGGCTTGTTGCTCGTTGCGCGTGTTGCAAAGGATATGTCCATATTCATGCGCAATCACCCACACGAGCCTGCCCGCTCCGTTTGAAGACGTGTACCGCTGGAGATTTTCGTCTACGCGCCCATCCCGAAAGACAAGGCTTGCCTCGATGTAAGTGGTCCGAATGCCAAGGTCGGTAAACGCCGGTGTAGTGGATTTTATTCTGTACATTCTTGCCGTAGTGGTCCAGCGCGACTCAGGAATGATAACCACTCTCCAATCCGGGACGGACGCGCTCAACTCCTTGAGCGATAACCGCACAATCCCTTGGGCAAGTTGGCAATCTCCGCCACTCAACCCATCTGCGCAGAGAACCACCGACTGACCCCGCGTGTCCGGCATCGTCCCGAACTGATGCTGTCCACTTGCGCAAACCGCAGTGAACGTTAACAAGATGAACGGTGTCAAAAGTTTTGCTAATCGCATGGCCGCCACATACGTCTAAGCGGCAGCCACTGTGGTCAGGTCATGGCCGAACGTTCAATGTGCGGGAGATGTTCAATTCGGGAATCGCAGGTGTCCGGCTAAGTTCCTCGGGGATTGAGCGTTACGCGGAGATGTGTCCGGCCAGGAGTTGGGCAGGACAATCTCCAAAATTCAGAAATATGAGACGATTCGCGTTAAGCGGCGGGCAGGCACCCTCCATGAACCCGGAGCTGCAACCACCCGATCACAAATCAATGAACGGCGAAGAGGGCCACCTTCTATGTTTCGGCACCTTTGAACTCAACCTTCATACACGCGAGTTACGAAAAGCAGGTGTGCGTATCCGGCTGCAGGAGCAGCCATTCAAAGTTCTCGTCATGCTGCTGGAACGTCGGGGAGAGCTGGTCTCACGAGAGGAGCTGAAGCGTCGCTTGTGGGGCGAAGCGGAGTTTGGCGACTTCGACCAGGCAATTAATGTCGCGGTCAAAAAGCTTCGCCTGGCGCTCGGTGACGACGCCGAGAATCCGCGCTTCGTCGAAACCCTGCCCCGCCGGGGCTATAGGTTCATCGCTCCAATTGCGATGCCGAATAATTTGGGCCCTGCGGATGCGGCAACTCCAGCTCACGAACTTCCTACCGACGTTCGCCTTCTCAACAACAAATCGAAGCGTTGGGCGGCCGGAATCGGCGCAGTAACAATCGCGATGGCCGCGATTATCGCTATCGCTGTTAATCGCCCTCGCACGCGACCACTGGGAGTAACAGCAACTAACGAATTTCGCCTTGTTCCGCTCACCGCCTCCCTGGGATATGAAATGGATCCCCAGTTCTCGCCCGACGGCAAGGAGATCGCTTATGCCTGGGTCTCCGGGAAGAATGAGCTGCCGGACATCTATGTAAAGTTACTCGGCGATGGCGCTCCGGTTCGTCTGCTTCCGCAGCAGACCGGAGTCGGTCACGTGGTGCCGACCTGGTCGCCTGACGGACGCTATCTCGCATGCGTCCGCTTTGAACGATTGCCCGATCCCGCGCCGAATCCCAACAAGTCTCTAACGGAGCAGATGAAGGAGCGAATGGCATCACGCCGTTCGGCAGCGGTCTATTTGGTTCCGGCGACCGGGGGAGAGGAAAAGAAGCTGTTTCAGGTCGGGGAGATCTCTGATCTGCGGTGGTCTCCCGACGGTAAATGGCTGCTCGCGGCAGAGCGGTCAAATTGGCAGGAGCCCATGAGTCTGTATCACACCTCACTCGACGGCGGCGAACGAGTTCGGCTGACATTTCCTCCAGAGAACTACACCGGAGATAGTGAGCCTGCGTTCTCGCCCGATGGCAAGCTGATCGCCTTCTCGCGCAACTTCAGCTCAGGCGCTTTCGATGTTTTCGTGATGAATGCTGCCGGCGGTGAGCCTCGTCGTCTCACCAACGACGGCGAGCACATCAGCGGCATCGCGTTTTCCCAAAACGGTCAGGACATCATCTTCTCCTCGGCGCGTGGAGGCGGCGAGCGGCGTGGCCTCTGGCGCGTTCCCGTTTTCGGCGGAGCACCCAGGCAGTTGCCGTTCGGAACTGACAATTCCGGAGCTCCCGCCGTTTCGCCCGCTGGAAATCATCTCGCCTTTGTTCAATCCACGTACTCCGACAAGATCTGGGCTTATGACATACCGGTACCCGGAGAGTCGCCCACTCCGGCACGTGTCGCGATAGCCTCTCGCCAACTGCAGGTGGCCCCTCAGTTCTCGCCCGACGGCCGGCGGGTAGCGTTCGCCTCTACTCGCAGCGGCTCGTGGGAAATTTGGGTCTCCTCGCCCGGTGGCACGAACGCCATTCAGCTCACCCGCTTTGGTGGCCGCCAAACAGGCAGTCCGCATTGGTCTGCAGACGGAAAGCAGATCGCATTCGACGCACGTCCCGAGAAGCACTCGGAGATCTATGTGATCGATGCCGAAGGCGGAGAACCACGCCGGTTAACTCGAAGCGGAGACAAAGATGCCGTAGTCCCAAATTGGTCTCAGGATGGCCGCTGGATCTACTATGCGTCCAATGCGGGCGGCAATTGGGACCTATGGAAAACGCCGGTGGACGGATCAAATAAGCCGGTGCAAGTGACTACTCATGGCGGTTTCGCTCCATTTGAATCCCGCGACGGAAAGACGCTCTACTACGCCAAGTGGAACGAAGCCGGTATCTACTCCATGCCAACCAGCGGCGGACCTGAAACACTTGTGACCGGCGAACTGCTGCCGAATCTGTGGAGATATTGGAGCCTCGGCGAAAGAGGGATCTATTTACTTCGTCCGGCGCGCAAGCCGAACTCAACCGACATCATTCCGATGCTTTCATTTTTGCCGTTTGCGACTGGGAAGATCGTCGACCTGCGTTTGCTCGATGGCCCGCCAAATCCCGGACCTGGAATGGCGGTCTCGCCCGACGGGAAGCTGCTCCTCTGCACACAACCGGACGAAGGCGGAAGCGAAATCATGATTGTCGAGAATTTCCGCTAGAGGTACACGGACGTGATCCATAAGTAAGGAGCACATTCTAAGTTCGCCACTTGCCGATAGACTCTTCATATCCTCATGGTGGCGGAATGGACTGTCGAACTCGGCTCGAATGATCCCGTTCTCGAAATTCCGTGGCGTTCCGACGATGGCTCGTTGCGCTACCTCGATCTCAAACGACAGCCTGAACTTCTGTTGGGGATACCCGAAGCGTGTACTTACGACGAATTGGCGACTTTTCTGGATTGGGCGAACTCGGCCGACTCGCTGATTGAAACGGCGAAGTGCGACGTGTGGAGCACGAGTGAGATGGATGCCGAAGACGAGGTCTTCGGCGAAGCGGTGAAGTTCGGTTCGTACATCGATCTGCTGTTCGCATCGGCTGCCTGTAACCGCTTCCCGCAATGCGAGCTGTTTGTCCAAACGTTGGCCCGAATGCTGCGACAAGCTCCCGATTTGAGCAGCGCGGCGCAGTTCATCGTGCGTCGCTGTTTGAATCATCGTGACGCCGGCACTTCGGACAGCTACTACATAACTTTTTATCTTCACGGGTATGGAGCGGATGTTTGGGAAGCACGACAGCGCTGGGCGATTGGCCTCACCTTGGCGCAAAATGCGATGAAGCAGTATCTCCGCTCAGGCAAGATGTGAGTCCAAGCCGGGGCAAGCACGACGACATTGTCAATCAGCCGGGCTCAATCTTGTCTGGTCCGTGTACTCCGTGCCTCCGTGGTGAAAAAAAGCTTTATTTTCTGGCAGCTGATTGTCCGAAATATCTCTGCGCAAATTCCAGGAACATCGGCCAGTTTGGTCCTGTTGTGTGTCCGCCGCTGTGAGAACGAAAGGCAATGTCGCCGCTGATTAGTGTCGTTTCGATCGGCGGGAATTCCGTTGTACCCAGATCTTTCTTTCCCAACAGGCGGTAAACCGGGCCGGCACCTACTGCGCCGAGGAACATGCCTTTGGCATCGACCCAGCCGCCTTCCACTTTCGGCGCGCCGGTGCTGATGAATACCGGACGCGGCGCGCACAACGCGATCAGTTCGTTGGCATCGACGGGCAAATCATTAGTCGTGAGCGGACCGGCATACTTGAGGAAGTTGCCGGCCATCCAGTGATACTCGCCGGATGCAGCAATGTTTTCCACTTGCTCCCCGAAGATGCGGCGATAGAGTTTGGCTCCGCCTTCGCCGGAAGAGCCGATGAAGCCGATGGCGAAGCGCTGGTCGTATGCCATGGTCACGAGCGCGGCCTTCCCATATCGGGAGAGGCCCTCGATGCCGACGCGCTTCGCATCCACTGTCTTATCGGTCTCGAAGTAATCGACCGCGCGGCTCGCGCCCCATGCCCAGGCTCGGAGCGTGCCCCAATCGTCGAGCTTACGCGGCTGTCCTTTGTTGGTGAGACCGATGATTCCTTCTGTCAACCCTGCGCCGTTGTCGGCCTGAATCGTGGTGGGAATCAGAATCGCGTATCCCCAGCCTTTCGCCAGGACTTGCTCCTGCCAAGTAGGCCCAGATGTTGCGCCGCGCAGCGCAGGAAACCGGCGCGCGATCGCCGCCATGAATTCCGGGCTGAATCCGAACTCCATGATCACCGGAACCGGCCCGGTGGCGTTCTCGGGCGTGGTCAGAGTCAACTGAATATTCACATCGATGAGCGGGTATGCCGAGTTGTCCACATGCCCAACGAGCTTTTTGGTCAGTGCCGAAACGGCCCCAACTTTCTCCTCTTCAACGTTCGCCACCTGCCATTCCACTTTGGGAACGTTCGACGGAACGCGGCCGTAGATCTCGCGATCGAAGTCTTCGACAATTTCGGGACGCCGCTTCTGCCACCAATCCTTCGGAGTTTTTGCCTTCTTCCCATTCTTGAACGTAAGCGGATCGGGCAGTGTATACGGTGGGACCTTTGATTCATCTGTGTTGGCGGCATTGGGAGCGGATGGATTGCCGCTCGGTCCCGGGCGCAGTGAGGTGATATGCAGCAGCTCCATCGTGCGTTGATGGTCCTGCTCGGCGGTGAGGTGGACGCGCGGAGGATAGCTCGCACTCTGCTCTTCAGACGCGGGATGAATCTCGACATAATCGAGCGCCGCCGGATCGCCTCGGTCCGGCGTACCTTCGACGCGAACTTCGTCTCCTTTATGGAGCGTCACGTTGTGAATGCGCCGCCGAGTCGAGGAATCGCCGTCGAGCTTCCGCGCGGGCAGATGATCGTCTCCGATCCATTGATCAACTTCGTGCCCGCCGACCAGCACGCGGAACTTCGCTTGCCCGGTCGGCATGTCGAAGTACTGAACATCGAGCTCGTACTGGCCGGTCGCCTTCGGGAACTTGAACTCCGCCACGCAGCTCCCGCCTGTTGGACACTGCACCGCCTTGCCGCCTGACGCCGTTTCCCATGGAGTGATCTCGACGGGCTGATAGCCACTCAGGTGCATCGATTCGGCTTCGGTGCGATCGGGAAAGCGTCCAGCGCGTCCTTTGGTGCCGGGAATTCCCGACGTGCGCAGGAACCAACTGCAGACTGCATCGCGCCAGACAAGCGCGTGCCCGCTCTGATATTCGAGCCGCGCCAGCGTGGCTGTATAGCGTTCGTCGTCGATGCGCCCCTTCAGGCGCTCCCATGAGCGGACGAGACCGGCGGCCTGCTCTGCGCCTTCGTAATGAGAATCGCAGATGTGCTGGATGACGGTCTTCCCGGAATGGAGCTTGTACGTGTATGGCACATGATGAAAGAAGAGCAGCAGTTCATCCGGCGTAGTCGTGAGCGGTTCATACATCCGTCCCACTTCGGGACTGTACTGCGCGGTGTAGCCGGTGCCAGTCGCGACAGTTCGATCCATGCCGATGCCGTTGTGATCGGCGCGATGCCACTGCCCCCATCCATTGCGCTCCGATGATTCGATGCCCGGTCCGTAATGGGGCCCCGTGATGTTGGTCAGCGTGCCGGCGCCGAGCGGGCCGGTGTAGTTCTCGTAGATGTGCCATGAGGCCATCTGCATGTCGGTGATGGTGTTGACCACTTCGGGATCGCTGCCGAACGTAAGCCGCGTCCACTCTTCGGCGATGGCTCTGGCCGTGAGATTCGGATTCCATGCCAATCGCCCGAAGCCGTAGACGTTGGCTATGGCGAGTGGGTGACCCATCCAGTTGGCATCCATTCCCACGTTGGCAACGCCGACGAAGCCGCCAATCGGCCGATGAAAGGTGCGGCCGGCGACAATGTCCTTCATCAAGGTGACGTGGTGATTCGCGTGCAGATCAAAGTCGAGCGCCTCTTTCCACATCGTCGGCAGATAAACCAGGTGCCGCGCCTGGCCGAGGTACTCCTGCGTGATCTGCAGTTCGAGAGCTTCGTTGGTCTTCTCGAGGCCGCTGATTAGAGGCGACACCGGTTCGCGCACCTGAAAATCGATGGGCCCGTTCTTGATCTGAATCACGACGCTGTCATCGAACTTGCCATCGAGTGGATGGAAGTTGTCGTAGGCAGCCTTTGCCCGGTCGGCCTTCGGATCACGCCAGTCGAGATGATGGTTGTAGACAAACGCACGATAAAAGACGATGCCACCGTGGGGCTTGAGCGCGCGGGCGATCACGTTCGCGGCGTCGGCAGGAGTGCGGTTGTAAGTCGCGGGGCCGAGACGTCCTTCGGAATCGGCTTTCACGACGAAGCCAGCGAAGTCGGGAATCTGACGGTAGATGGCATCGACGCGCTTGCTCCACCAATCTGCAACGTGCTGATCGAGTGGATCGAAAGTATCGAGGCCGCCGATGACTTTGGGGCTGCTGAAATCGACGGAGATCGAGAGCTTCACTCCCCAGGGGCGGAAGATGTCGGCAATACGGGCGAGCTGAGGAAGAAAGCTCTCGTCGAGAACATGCGGATTCGCATTGACGTTGTTTACCGTGCAGCCATCGATGCCGATCGAAGCCAGCAGGCGCGCGTACTCGGAAGCGCGAGTGAGGTCGGCGCGGACTGAGCCGTTCTCAAAGAAGATTGAAGGCCCGCCGTATCCGCGTTCGATGCGACCGTCGAGGTTGTCCCATTGATCAACCCATCGGAGGGAAGCGTACGGTTGTTGGGTCTCTTCGAGGTAGTCAAGGTTCGCGCCGAGCGCGATCTTCTGCAGCAGAGCAAAGCTCCCATATAGGGCGCCTCGATCGTCGCCGCCGGCGATGATGATGCGTTCTTCATCCCCGCTCTTCTTCGTGGCCAGCCAGTAGCCGTCTTGCTGAAGCGCGGGCAGTTGCAAATCGGGAATGGCCGCGCGAATCGACTCAACTGTTCCCAGTACCATGGCTGATCCGCCTGATGGCAGGGCATTCGAAGAGGCAAGCTTCTTGCCGAGCATTCCTTCCACACCGCGGGATAATTCCTCTTGAGCACTCTTGAGCAGTGCGGAGTCGCCGAGCGCGACGAGGTCCGAAGGCAACGATTCGTACTGTTTCGCTTCTTGAGCAGATAAAGGTGCATACCGCAGCCAGGCTTGTTCGCCGGTTTCGGCATAGATTGCGGCGGCAAAGAGCAAAAGAATGAAGAGGAGTCGGAGAGGAAGGGAAGTAACAGTACGCATATTGCCAAGGACCCAAGCTCGCCGTGGAGGGCTTATCTAAATCGCTTTAGATATTGTTTTGTACGCGAACTATAGGTTGGGGCACAGTAGAGCACTGCAAAGCAGCGAAGTCAAATCACCGGGAAAGGCGAACACGAAGGTCACGGAGGCAACACACGAGGTCACGGAGACTTCACTGCGATAATGCTTGGGCATGGCCAACTTTCGTTCTACTCCGTTTCTGTTTTCCGCAAGCATTCTGCTGACGATTACCATCTTGCTTGCCTACTGTCCTGTTCTGGGACAAGCTCCCGCGCCGACGCAGCATCCGCCGCGTCCGCCAATGCCGACACGCGATCCTCATAGCCCTGGTTTCGTCGCCGCTACGGAATTGCCCGACGGGGCGGTGCCTTCGCCCACTGCCGACGGAAACTTTATTCTCGGAGCCACGCACAATCCGGCTCCCGAGATCGCTGCTGCCCCCGAAGCAGGCAACGACACTCTTGCGAATGGGACGGTGATCGAGTTCAATATGAACTCGTCGGATAGCAAGAGCTATCCGGGCATTGCGCGCGCGCCAAATACTTTTGGAACGCCTGATCCTGCGGATCCGGCAAAGCTGATTGTGACTACCAGCCATCCTGCTCCGTACACGCGTAAAGTCTTCGTGTATGTCCCAAAATGGTACGTTGCGGGGAGCATCGCGCCTTTCATCGTGGGAGCCGATGGACCGGACCGGCTGCTGTTCGTCGCCCTCGATTCGCTCACTCAGCATAAGCTTCCGCCGATGATTGGCATTTCCATCGGCAATGGAGGCGGCGACGCACAGGGAAGCGAGCGCGGACTTGAGTACGACACGATGTCAGGCAAGTATGCCGAGTTCGTCGAGACGGAAGTTTTGCCGCAGGTCGAAGCCCAGGCTCACGTGAAGCTGACGAAAGATCCCGACGCGCGCGCGACGACCGGCGGCAGCTCCGGTGCGGCTTGCGCGTTGATCATGGCGTGGTATCACCCGGAGCTGTATCATCGCGTCCTCTCCTATTCGGGGACGTTCGTAAATCAGCAATGGCCGTACGATGCACAGACTCCGCACGGGGCATGGGAGTTCCACGAGCACATGATTCCCAACGGTCCACGCAAGCCGATAAGAATCTGGATGGAAGTTGGAGACCGCGACCTGCTCAATCCGAACGCTATGCGCGACAACATGCATGACTGGGTCCTGGCCAACGAACGCATGGCGCAGGCGCTCGCGGCCAAGGGATATCACTATCAGTTTGTCTTTGCCCGCAACGCCGGCCATGTGGATCGCGGGGTGAAGCAGCAGACCTTTACGGAAGCGCTTGAATACGTGTGGCAGGGCTACTCGCCTAGTTCTATCAAGAAGTGATTTCGACCTGTTATCTTGCATCCATGTTCAATTCACGCCTGCGTGCTGTCTTTCTAATTCTGTTGCTGGTTTTGCCCGCCGCTGCCAAGGAAGAAAAATATGTAAAGGCCGGGCCGGTGCAACTCACCTCTGAAGGAAATAAATGGGCGGAAAAGACGCTCAAGAAGATGTCGCTCGAAGAGAAGATCGGGCAGATGATCCAGATTCGCGCCTATGCCGACTTCCTCAATGTCGAGAGTGACGAATACCAGCAGGTGCGGGACGCCATCAAGAAGTACCATCTGGGCTCGATCATCCTTACGGTTCGCGTCTCTGATGGACTGCTCATCCGCGATCTGCCCTACGAAGCTGCTGCCGTGACGAACATGCTGCAGAAGGAATCGAAGCTGCCGCTGCTGGTTGCTGCGGATTTTGAGCGTGGCCTCTCGATGCGCCTGAACGAAACGCCGGCTTTCCCGCACGCCATGGCGTTCGGCGCTACCTACAACCCTGATTTCGAAGAGAAGTTCGCCGAGATCACGGCGCAGGAATCGCGAGCGATTGGCGTGCACTGGAATTACTTTCCGGTTGCCGACGTGAACATAAATCCGAAGAATCCGATTATCAACACGCGGTCATTCGGAGAAGATCCGCAACAGGTCGCGGCGATGGTGGCGGCGTACGTGAATGGTTCGCGCAAGTACGGAATGCTGAGTACGGCGAAGCATTTTCCCGGACACGGCGACACGGCAACCGATTCCCATCTTGGCGTGGCGATGGTTCCCGGCGATATCGCACGTCTCGATTCGGTTGAGCTTCCGCCGTTTGAGAAAGCGGTTGAGGCCGGAGTCGATTCGATCATGGTGGCTCACGTCACGGTTCCCGCTCTGGAACCAGATACAGATAAAGTCGCTACTACGTCGCACAAGATTGTCACTGATCTGCTCAAGGACAAGCTCCACTTCCAGGGCTTGATCGTGACCGATGCGCTCGAAATGCATGGGCTGACGCGCCTCTATCCCGAGAACGGACCGAATCCCTCCGGCCGCGCTGCGGTCGACGCAGTAAAAGCAGGCAATGACATGGTGCTGCTGCCTTCCGATCTCGACGGTGCTTTCAATGGCCTAGTTCAGGCAGTTCGCAGTAAGGAGATCTCCCAAAAGCAAATCGACACTTCCGTACTCAAAATACTGCGGGCCAAGGCCTCGCTCGGCCTCTATAAAGCCCGGCT
>Ga0134126_10000579_pt1 | contig 46646 bp, 49 predicted proteins | sample KB31752_FD_96881 | JGI IMG/M metagenome (GOLD analysis project Ga0134126, IMG submission 96881) | Terrestrial soil microbial communities with excess Nitrogen fertilizer from Kellogg Biological Station, Michigan, USA - KB3-175-2 | ecosystem: Environmental > Terrestrial > Soil > Unclassified ...
ATAAATGCAAGCAGCGCAAAACCAATTACAAACGCGAGAATCTTTCCCATCCGTTCCCGCAAAAAACCCATTACCCCCATATATTTTTTGTCGTTTAATTATAGTGTTAAAAAGAGGGCGCAAGATACAACTTTTAGCAAAATTCTATAACACAAATTTTGAGCATAAAAATGCGGCGGGCTGCGCTGCTTAATGACTATTTTGAGAATACCTGTTACAAATTTGCTTTAAAAAGAAAAAACACCGCGACGAGAATACCCAGGCTGATAATATAGGCGATTGCGGTAGCCCTGTTGCCGTATTCTTCGCGGTTACGGCGGATGGTATAAAAATTATACCATGCAAGTAAAGCTATGATAACCCAAAAGAACCAGTTGATATGGTTATGATTTGAAAACAGGGCAACACCCACAGCAACCACGATATAATTGGTGATGATGAGCAGGATCGATTCGGGCGTGTTATTGTGATTGCGCCGGCGTTTGAATATCTCCTCGGGGATCATGATAATCTACTTTATCTCTTCATAATCTATAAAATCGCCTTCCGAATCGGGGACAGAACCTTTTTTTGGTTTCGGCATGTAGTCGACCTTTATTTTACCCTGCGTGGTGCTGCTATTATAATTCCGCTGGTTATTTTGCTGTTGCTGCGCTTTATTAATGACATTTTGAAAGATCATGGGCAATAGGATGCGCATTAAACTTCGGATAATGTAAATGCCGATAATGGCGAAGAAGAGGAAATCTAAAAATTCCATCGTTAAGAAATTAGCGTACAAATATAATACTATAACGGCAAAAATGTTTGGTTATGATTTTGCCGATGTTTTGACAAAGCCCGGTTGTGTTTGTTACACGATTATAAACGGGATGATTTCAAATTTTGAGCCAAACTAAAATGGGCTGAGAAGAAAATAGCTATAGTCGTAGACTACGACATATAAGTCCGAAGTTGGAAACTTCGGACAGCGCTGATAGGCTACTCACTATTCTCCACTCACCTACGCACAATAGGGTTTACAAAGGTTTACACTTTTTCGGTGTTTTTACCAGTAACTATTTGATTATCAAATAGTTACTTGTTTATCGTGTAAACCCAAAAAAAAAGTATTATTTCGGGGTAACGGGGGCCCCGGCATGACATGCTTCGCGCTTGTTGCTCACCTTCGGTGGCACGCCGATCCGCACCGGCATGATCGCTTGTTTATTTAGGTGGAAACAGCTTCCAGTTTCCCTCGGTGACGACTTCGACGCTGCCGTCAGTGACTTTAATGGCGGTTTGATCGTCGATGGCGTACACCGGGACGGGCAGCCTCGCGGCCCATTTTTCGGCGTTAGCCATGGAGGCATCCAGGTGATTCGTGTTATCCAGGTGCGGGATGATGGCAAAGTCGACCAGCCCGGCCCCTTCAGCGGTAACAAAGGTCGCGCCGGCTTCTCCCTCGGGGGTAGTGTATTTGATCTCCGCCGAGGTGAGCGGGTTGCCGCTGTTGTTGCTGCTGTGCGGATTGGTGAAGCACTCCCCGAAAATTTTGGATGCCGCCATGCTGCCCGCGCTCACGCCCACATAGACCGCGCGCTGCAATGATGGCAAAATGTCCGTCAACCCGGACTGCTGCATCCAGTAGCTGAGGAACACGGGGTTACCGCCCCAAAATAGCAGGGCGTCCGTTTCCTCCACTGCAGGCACCCAGGCTTTTTTGTCGATACTTGGCAGCACGGAGAGTTCCAATAGACCCAGGGACTTCCAGCCCAACTGGCTCAATGGACCCGGTGATTGTCCGCTGAGCGCCCGCCATGCCATATTGCCGCCGCCTGGGTAAGGATAGATTGCCGTGGGAATGAAGAGGGCACTGGACTCGGCGATTGGTTTGCCCAGGAGCTCAACCAGCGCGTTATGGATGCTTGGATTGCTGATGCCGGAGGACGTGAGGAGAAGTTTCATAATTTGTTTTGGGTTATTCTTCTGCTTGAATGTTGATGTTCAAATATAATGGAACTGTTGATCCAAAGTTGTAAATTTCGGACAACAATAGCCGTTAGTTGATATAAACGTAGACGCTTGCGATTGTATGTTCAAGTGTGGACTTGAACAGGCGGGAAAAAAAAACCAGCAGAATACGATTATACCCATAATTAATGACCATAAAAGATAATGAGATGAAAAAATTATTAATTATTTGTATTGTGCTCGTTTCGACCAGTAGTCTTTATTCTCAGAATAAAACAATAAAAGGAAGGGTCATTGATGATAATTTGGAAACTTTACCATACGTGTTAATTACCATTAATGACACAGTTGAAGTTGGCAAAACAGATATGAATGGCTTTTTCCAAATAGAAACCCCTGTTTCCGTGAAAAAAATATTATTTAGGTATCTTGGATTAGAAGCGGCAACTATAGAGTTAATGGATAAATGCGATGAAGTTGAGGTTGTAATGATGTTAAGCGGTACTTATGATTTTATAACGCTCAAGAACGTGGATCGACTTCGAATGAAAATATTTAAGAAGCTACCAGAATTACATAAAGAAGCATTTGAGAAAGGTATTTTTAAAACGGATAAGGCTTGTTATACACAAGAGTTTATACCTTATTATAAGAAAAAACAAAAGTGATATTAAAATAAAAACTCCTCAATCTGACGCGTCTATCGGACAAAGGCAAGTGCGCAAATGCGTGTTCTGGTCTAATACCCCATTTTGAATGGTAAGCGTGTTTATTGCCTTATTCCAAACCGCTCCCGCAAGTGTCCGTTTGGTAGTAAAACCTGCTGCCATTGTTGGTGTGAACCTTTCTGGTGGGATGCCGATCTGCATCGGCATGACGGTTCAAATGATTCCTTTTCCTAAAATTTTTCTTCCATCATTTTCTCAAGCGCGAACATTTCGTCGCGGAGTTTGGCGGCTAGCAGGAAGTCCATGTTTTTGGCGGCGGCGAGCATTTCTTTCCGCGTATTCTCGATTGATTTTTTCAGGTCGGGTTTGGTCATATATTGAACGATCGGGTCCGCGGCAAGCGTCACCATATCATTTTCCACATACGCTTTTTGCATACCACCTTTAAAGTCCATCACCGACGTTTGCTCGATGATCTCGCTCCGGGTTTTGCCAACTGTTGTCGGTACCATGCCATGTTCCGTATTGTATTTGATCTGGATATCGCGGCGCCTGTCGGTCTCCTCGATAGTAACCTGCATCGATTCGGTAACTTTATCGGCATACATAATTACGCGCCCCCTGTCATTCCGCGCCGCCCGGCCTATCGTTTGTATCAGCGACCGCTCCGAACGCAGGAAACCTTCCTTATCGGCATCCAGGATAGCAACCAAGGATACTTCAGGCAGGTCAAGCCCCTCCCGCAGCAGGTTGATGCCGATGAGCACGTCAAATTCACCCAGCCGCAAGCCCCTCAATATCTCTACCCGCTGTAATGTTTTAACTTCGGAATGTATATAACGACATTTAATGCCCAGCCTGTCCATGTATTTTGCAAGCTCCTCGGCCATGCGCTTGGTAAGCGTAGTTACCAGCACCCTGTCGCCAATTTTCACCGTTTTATCCACTTCTTCAAGCAGATCATCCACCTGGTTAATTACCGGCCTAACCTCTATAACAGGATCGAGCAAACCCGTGGGCCGTATCACCTGCTCCACCACCACGCCGCCCGATTTTTCAAGCTCGAAATCACCGGGTGTAGCGCTCACATAAATAGTTTGCGGGGCCAGCCGTTCAAACTCCTGGAAATTTAGCGGCCGGTTGTCTAGCGCAGCCGGTAAACGGAAACCATAATCCACCAGCGAAATTTTTCGCGAACGGTCGCCGCCGTACATCGCCCTGATCTGCGGCACCGTAGCATGACTCTCATCGATCACCATCAGGTAATCGTCCGGGAAATAATCCAATAAACAGAAGGGGCGGGCACCCGGCTGCCGGCCATCAAAAAATCGGGAATAATTTTCAATACCCGAACAGTAACCCAGCTCGCGTATCATTTCCAGGTCGTAGTTTACCCTTTCTTCCAGGCGCTTTGCCTCCAGGAAACGGCCATCATTGATGAATTGCTTTTTACGTGTTTCCAGCTCTTCCTGTATGGCCCAGATCGACTGGGTGAAACGTTCGCGCGGGGCCACGTACAAATTAGCCGGGAACAGTACCATGTGGGTCATTTTTTCAATAGTTTTCCCGGTGCCGATATCAAAGGTGCTTAGCTCCTCTATATCGTCGCCAAAAAACGAAACCCGGTAAGCAATGTCCATATATGCCGGGAAAATATCCACCACATCGCCCTTTACCCTGAATGTGCCCCGCTTAAAATCGGCGGTTGTACGCGAATATAAAATCTCCACCAGCCGGTGCAGGAAAGCATTGCGGCTAATGCGTGTGCCTACGGCAAAACGGAAAACCGAATCCTTAAAATCCTCCGGATTACCCATGCCATAAATGCATGAAATAGACGAAACAACAATAACGTCTCTGCGGCCCGACATCAATGCCGAGGTGGTACGCAAACGCAGTTTTTCGATCTCCTCATTTATCTGGAGGTCCTTTTCGATATAGGTATTGGTGGTCGGGATGAAAGCTTCGGGCTGATAGTAATCGTAATATGAAACAAAGTAGTTTACCGCGTTTTCCGGAAAAAACTGTTTGAACTCGCCGTACAGTTGTGCCGCCAGGGTTTTATTATGGCTTAAAACCAACGTGGGCTTTTGCGTTTGCGCGATGACATTGGCAATGGTAAACGTTTTCCCCGAGCCCGTTACGCCAAGCAGGGTTTGAAACGGGTCGCCGCTATTGACCCCTTCAACCAATTGTCTTATCGCTTCGGGCTGGTCGCCGGTAGGTTCGTATTGAGAGGTTAAACTGAAATCCATTTGGTTTTGCAAATTTAGTGATTAGTTAGCCGCAGATCAGAGATTAGTTTGATTTTTAGATTGAGATGATGATTGATAAATTCCACCCGTCAAATTAAACACCCGGGCATGACAACCCTATGTCAGCAGCGCTGATTATTATAACATAAGCCGCCAATCGAAGCGTTTGGGGTGTTTGACCTGTTTGCGTTATAAAAAAATAAACACCAAAAAAATCCCTCTTTTATTAACCCCGGCGCAGGTAAATAAAAGAGGGAAAATGAAAATAGTCGCTCATTAGCTACTGCTTTTTCATACTGTCGTGAATGCCGTTGATGGCGTCAAGATGGGTTTTTAAAACCGGCAGCGTTTTTGTCGCGAAGGCTTTCAAATCAGGATCTTTCAAACTTTTAGTCGCGTCTTCAAAAGCTTTCACGTCGTGTTTATGATCGTCGATCATATCGCTTACGTAGGCATCATCAAATGCCTTGCCCGATAATTTGCTCAGTTTATCGATAGTGGCCTGGTCTTTAGCGTTCGGTGCAGCAGGCAGTGTTATGTTTTTCCGTGCTGCAAGCGCCTTTAAGCTATCATTTGCCTTAGAGTGATCCATCACCATCATCGAACCGAATTTTTTAACACGGGCGTTTACGCCTTTTTCCTGCGCTATCTTGCCTAAAGCAACTTCGGTCATACCGCCGCTTGCAGCCTCGGCGGCAAAATTTACGTCACCGGTGTCGGTCACGGCGTTCATTTTTACCGATGTATCTTTTTTAGCGGTGTCATTTACCGCCGTAGCATCTTTTGCGGCGGTACTGTCGGTTGTGCTGCTGTTTTTTGTGCCGCTGTTGCAGGCCTGGAAAAGCCATGCTGAAAGCATCATCATCATTAACACGCTTACTTTTTTCATAATATCTTGTTTTTGTGTAAATATAATTAACAACTCAGCGTTTGTTTGGTTTGTGACGACGTTAAATGGCTTATAGGTGTTCAGGCAAAAAATAGATGACAGGTTATCATTAATTATATTCCTGGGTCCTGCTTTTAATTCTTGATTGTTCTTCTTACTTTTTACTATTTTTGGCGCATAAATCAGAAGACATGAATTTTCCGGCAGAATTAAAATACACCAAAGACCACGAATGGATAAGAGTTGAGGGCAACGATGCTTATATTGGCATAACCGAGTTTGCGCAACGGGAATTAGGCGACATCGTTTATATCGACATCGCGTCGATAGGAAAGGAAGTGGCTAAAGACGAGGTTTTTGGTACTGTTGAAGCTGTTAAAACTGTTTCGGACCTTTTTATGCCGGTTACAGGCACCATCACGGAGGTTAACCCCCTGCTGGATAGCAAGCCGGAACTGGTTAACACTGACCCGTATGGCGATGGGTGGATGGTAAAGATAAGCGTTAAAGATGCCGCCGGAGTTGACGCATTGCTAAAAGCTGATGATTACCGGTCGTTAATTGGCGATTAATGAAGAACCTGTTTAAATATTACGGGCCCGCTTTTTTGTGGGCCCTGTTTATTTTAGTTATGTGCAGTATAAAACTTGGAGCTGTATCAAGTTCGCCCATGTTTTTTCCCGGGTTTGATAAATTGGTGCACTGCGGCTTCTTTTTTGTGCTTGTTATCTTTAGTTTTTACGGTCTGTCAAGGCAACAAATTCCTGCAGCTATGCCGTATAAAGCTGTATTATTGATTATTGCCACGGCTATTATATACGGCGGCATCATTGAACTGCTGCAGCTTTACATATTTACCTGGCGTAGCGGCGAATGGGGCGATCTGTTTGCCGATGCGGTAGGGGCTTCGATGGCTGGATTTGGTATTTTATTAACCGTATATGGAACGCGCTATGCTAAAAAGTAAATGGATGTTATTGGTACTGCTGGGGGTGATGATCTCTTTTTCGTCATGCGGTATTTTCCACAAAAGCTGTAATTGCCCTCACTTTGGCAAGATAAAAACAGTTTCAAAAGCCAATGACCCGCGTTTTTCTTAAAAATGACCGCCGGTCGACAAAAAGGTGATATCGATCACGTAATCTTATTTGGATTAAATTTAAATAAGCTTTACATTTGGCCTAAGTTTTAAAATATATGAAGCTATCACAACTGGAAGTCGGCGAAGCAGGAATTGTAAAAGAATTCACTGACCTGGAAATGTCGGTTAAATTGATGGAAATGGGATGTTTGCCCGGCGAACAGGTTACCGTTTCGCGCATCGCGCCGCTTGGCGATCCGATAGCGATCAATGTTGCAGGCTACCAGCTTAGCTTACGCAAATTCGAAGCATCAACTATTATTTTGCATTAAGTTTTCCATTGAAAGCCGATATAAGAGTTGCGCTCGCAGGAAACCCCAACACCGGTAAATCAACTCTTTTTAACACATTAACCGGTTTAAACCAAAAGATCGGAAATTTTCCGGGCGTTACGGTTGATAAAAAAACCGGCTACTGCCATTTGTCAGACGGGCGCACTGCCGAAATAATTGATCTGCCCGGTACTTATAGCCTATATCCAAAAAGCCAGGACGAATCCATCGTCTTTTCAATACTGGCTGATAAAGCGAACCCACTGTATCCCGACCTGGTTATCGTAATACTTGACGCTACCAACCTGAAAAGGAATTTATTACTTTATTCGCAGGTAGCCGACCTGAGGATACCGGTTATTATCGCGTTGAATATGACCGATCTTTCAGACAAGGCAGGGATCATGATCGATATCGACCTGATGGCCAAAAAGCTGGGTACGCCGGTTGTACCTGTCTCCGCAAGGAAAAAAGAGGGGATCGATAAATTAAAGGCGGCTATTGCCTTCGCCAATAAAGTGGCGCTGCAGGAAGAAACGATCGATGTGCCGGCGATTGCGCCGCAATTGATCGGCCGGATAAGTGCTGAATTAAAGCTCGATAACCCGTATTATGCATTGCAGCTGGCGCACCAGCACGAAACGATAAAGTTTATTACGCCCGCTCAAAGCCACCGCATAGAAGAGCTTGAAAAAGAATTTTCTTTCCACTCGCAAAAGGCGCAGGCTGCCGAAACCATAGCCCGTTACAGCTTCATAAACGACCTGCTGTATGATACGGTAAAAGTGCCGGAAACGGCAGAAGACGAAACGTTAAGCAACAAAATAGATAAGGTGCTAACGCATAGGTTATTTGGCATTATTATCTTTTTCGGAGTGCTGCTGTTTATGTTCCAGTCGATTTTTGCCTGGTCGCGGTACCCGATGGAGCTGATAGCTGATTTTTTTGTGTGGGTACAAAACAACCTGCACCACTTGCTGCCTGCAGGTCCGTTGTCAGGTTTGCTCGTCGACGGTGTGATCGGCGGCCTTAGCGGTGTAATGGTATTTATACCGCAAATAGCTATATTATTTGCATTTATCTCCATACTTGAAGACACAGGGTATATGTCGCGGGTTACATTTATGATGGATAAGCTGATGCGGAAAGTGGGCCTGAATGGAAAATCGGTTGTGCCGCTTATCGGCGGTTTTGCCTGCGCGGTACCGTCTATCATGAGCACGCGTACCATTGAGAACTGGAAGGACCGGATGATCACCATCATGGTAACACCGCTTGTCACCTGTTCGGCACGGTTGCCGGTATATACGCTGCTTATCGCCCTGGTGGTTCCCGACCGCAATGTATGGTGGGTATTTAATATGCAGGGACTGGCCCTTACGGGGATGTACATATTCAGCATGGTGTCGGCTATCATAGTTGCATTTGTGTTCAAGCTTATTTTAAAGGGCCGCGAACGCGGCTATTTTATTATGGAACTGCCGGTCTATCGCATGCCGCGCTGGAACAACGTTGCTTTTTCGATGTACGACCGTGTGAAGGCTTTTGTTTTGCAAGCCGGAAAGGTAATTATTGCAGTATCAGTGATATTGTGGGTTTTGGCCTCCTATGGACCGGGTGACCGGTTCGCAAAAATTGACAAAAAATATCAGCAGCCACAATATACCCAACATCTTAAACCGGACGAAATTCAAAGGGCCGCCGGTTCCGAAAAGCTCGAAAACTCGTATGCGGGCGTATTGGGGCACTTTATCGAGCCGGTCATTAAACCCCTGGGGTTTGACTGGAAAATAGGGATCGCCCTGATTACCTCCTTTGCCGCGCGCGAGGTCTTTGTCGGAACGATGGCGACGATATACAGCGTGGAAGGCAGTCCCGAAAAAATGGAAACGGTGCAGAAAAAAATGAAATCGGCTACCAACCCCGACACCGGCCGGCCAGTGTTTACCCTGGCCGTGGCCTTCTCGCTGATGATGTTTTACGCCTTTGCCATGCAATGCGCCAGTACCATTGCCGTGGTATACCGCGAAACAAAAAGCTGGCGCTGGCCGGTTATTCAATTTGCCTACATGACCGTACTGGCCTATGCCGCGAGCTTGCTGGCGTATAATCTTTTGAAATGAGGTGAAAGGTTAAAGGAGAAAGGTCAAAGGTAATTTTGAATCCGGCCAAGCTTATGTTGAAAAATCGTTCAGGTCTTTCGCCTTTAACCTTTCGCCCTTCACCTGCAAAACTTTATCTTTGCACTGAGGTAAAAATTGGATAAAGTTAAAATTCTTGAAACCTATCTTCCGCCCGATGCCGCCCCGCTCATCGGCCGGTGGATCGACTACTTTAAATGCGAGTTTAAAATCTCGCGAAACCGCAACAGTAAATTTGGCGACTACCGCCCGCCGCACGATGGCAAGGGCCATCGCATCTCCGTCAATTACGATCTTAACCCGTACGCCTTCCTGGTGACAGCCGTGCACGAGTTTGCGCACCTGCATACCTGGAACCAGCATTCGCATAAGGCAAAGCCGCATGGCGCCGAATGGAAAAATAATTTCAAAAAAATGATGCAGCCCTTTTTCGAGAAGGACATTTTTCCTCCCGATGTAAAGCATTCAATCGTGAGTTATCTCAATAATCCCGCCGCGTCAAGCTGTTCCGATCTTTCTCTTTACCGGTCGCTTCGCAAATACGACAGGCCCAAAGAATCGCATACAACGGTGGAAAAACTGCCTGTAAAAGCCCTTTTTAAATTAAAAGATGGCCGCGTATTCCGCAAAGAAGAGAAACTGCGTAAGCGCTATAAATGTATCGAGATACAATCCCGGCGCGTGTACCTGTTCAGCGCTGTTGCCGAGGTGGAAGTTGTTGCAGGATAAAGGAATCACACAGTTTTTTCGATATAACATTCTGTTTAAACTAAAGTTATACTTTTGCGCCCAAATAGCGGTTGACTTTGGCTTATGAAAAAAATCTATGCTTTAATTGTCGCATTATTCCTTGTAAAAATAGCTTTCGCGCAGTCAGCCGTTAAACGGGATACAGCCCAACAATCTTCCGTTAAAGAGGAACGTTATAACTTTCATTTCCAGGAAACAGTTATAACACAATATAAGCCGGGATTTGCCGCGCTTTATAGCGGGCAGAACAGCCTGCTTCCCAAGGTCGAAACGCAAAGCTCTATCACGACCACCTTTTTTGGTGTCACGCGGCTATGGAAAGGAGCATCGGCATACTTTAACCCGGAGCTTTCAGGCGGATCTGGCTTGAGCCAAACGCTGGGGGTAGCCGGGTTTCCCAACGGCGAGACATTCAGGGTAGGGGGCGTACAAAATAAGATATATATCGCCCGCCTATACTTTCAGCAAAATTTTGAATGGGGAAATGAAAAGGACACCATCGAAGATGATGTTAACCAGCTGGCCGGATTAAAAAGCAAAAGATATTTTTCCTTTTCGGTCGGTAAATTTAACATGGGCGATTTTTTTGATCAAAACTCTTTTAGCCACGACCCGCGGTCGCAGTTTATGAACTGGGCGCTGATGGACAATGCGGCGTGGGATTACCCGGCCAATACCCGCGGTTATGTGATTGGCGCTTACACGGAACTTGGCCAACCGACATGGACCGTCCGGTTTGCCGCTACCATGAACGTAACGCATGAAAATTCATCACTTTGGGATGCCAAAATTTTAAAAGCGAACACCGAAACCGTTGAATTTGAAAAGCGGTATAGTATCGGCGGTCAGAAAGGAGTATTCCGCGTTTTGGGATTTTTAAACAACGGGAAATTTGGCAGCTACAGCCAGGCAATCGCGCTAAGCCCTGCAAATCCTGTGGTTGACACAACACAACGGTACGGGCGGCACAAGTATGGATTTGGCCTAAATGCCGAACAATATTTAAATAAAAACCTGGGGGTATTTGCCAGGGCAAGCTATAACGACGGGCACACCGAAACCTGGTTTTTTACCGAGATAGACCGATCACTTACCTTCGGCGGCATGCTAAAAGGTGACGCGTGGAAACGTGTTTTTGATGAAGCCGGCCTCGCCTTTATTGTCAACGGGCTATCCGCCCCGCATCGCAATTACCTGGCGGCGGGCGGTTACGGGTTTTTAATTGGCGACGGCAAGTTAAATTACGGCCCCGAAATGATCGGCGAATTTTATTACAAGTTCGATGTGTACGACAAAAAGTTTTTCCTCTCGCCCGATTACCAGTTTATTGTAAACCCGGCATATAACAAAGATCGCGGCCCGGTGCAGGTATTGTCATTAAGGGCGCATGTTGAGTTTTAATATGATATCACCTGCCTTTGTAAAATTGTTGTCAAAAACAAATGCAGGGGCAACTTTTTTTAAATATTTCAGTCATAACAGGCAACGCATACTACTACATGAAAAAAGTGATTCTCCTTTTACTGGTAATTATTACGGCAAATACAGCATTTATACCGGGCCGCAGTATTATTTCGCACTCGTCTGTTACGTTCCAGGTGAAAAATCTGGGTATTAATACTACCGGCACTTTAGGCGGATTAAAAGCCAATATTGAATTTAACCCGGCGAATTTAGCATCCGCTTTGATAGAGGCCTCGGTTGATGTGAACTCGATCAATACTGATAACTCAAGCCGCGATGATCACTTAAAAAGCGAAGACTTTTTCGATGCTGCACATTACCCCACGATCACGATGAGATCTGTCTCCTTTAAGCATAAAAGCGGCAATAACTATATCGGCCAGTTTAATTTAACCATGAAAGGAAAAACAAAGCTGATCGATATTCCGTTTAGCTGCACCGAAAAAAACACGAACATGGAATTTAAAGGCGTTTTTAAAATCAACCGCCTCGATTTTGGCGTCGGCGAAAGCAGCATGATCCTTTCGAATGATGTAACCGTTAACCTGGACGCAGAGATCGAAAAGTAACATAGATTTAACATCCTAGTCTGCAATCTCTGACCTCTAATCTCTAACCTAATCACTATCTTTATAAGTATGAAATTAGGCATACTTGTTTTGATCAATGCGGCGGCGGTAGCTGTCACCCTTTCGGTGGTTAACTTTTATTTTCAGCATAGCTGGTTCGATGTCGCTATTACGTTTTCGGTTACGCTGATTACCAGCTTTATTATCTTCTATTACCTGATCGAAAAATATGTTTATTCTAAAATAAAACTCATTTATAAGCTTATTCATAATTTAAAGCTGGGCCGCGACCTTCGTGATGCTTTGGGCGAGCATATTAGCGCCGATCCTATCAATGATGTCGAAGCTGAAGTAAAGGAGTGGGCCCGGGAAAAGAAAACCGAGATAGACGAACTGCGCAGGCAGGAAAAGTTTCGCCGCGATTTTTTATCCAATATTTCCCACGAATTTAAAACACCGCTGTTTGCCATACAGGGATATATTGAAGCGGTGCAGGAAAATGCGCTGGAAGATAAAGAGATGGCCGAACAGTTTTTAGAAAAGGCCGCAAAAAACGTCGACAGGCTTAGCTACCTGATCAAGGACCTGGACGAAATTTCAAAGCTCGAGTCGGGCGAGTTGCCGGTTAATCTTACCCGGTTTAAAATAAATGACCTGATCAAAGAGGTTTTTGACTCGCTTGAGATAACCGCCCGCAAGCACAACATTAAATTAATATTCAAGGAAAAATATGACGATGCCATATTGGTAAATGCCGACCGCGAAAAGATAAGACAGGTGCTGGTCAACCTGATCGATAATTCCTTTAAATACGGAAAAGAGGAAGGAAGCACGTCGGTAAGCCTGTTTGAATTGCACGACCAGGTGCTGGTTGAAGTTACCGACGACGGTATCGGGATCGAGGAAAAATACCTGCCGCGACTGTTCGAGCGCTTTTTTCGGACAGATACCAGCCGTTCCAGGCAAATCGGCGGTTCGGGCTTAGGGCTGGCCATCGTAAAGCACATTATCGAGGCCCACGAGCAAACCATTAATGTGCGAAGTACGGAAGGTTTGGGCTCTACGTTCGGGTTTACCCTCCAAAAATCGCGGCAGGCTTTACCTTTCCCTAACATACCTGTTCTTAAAACTTAACATTAACTTAACATTGCGGCGTTACCTTTGAACAAATTTTAAAAAAAATGTCCCTCAACAGTATATTCCAATACTTTGTCCCAAAGGATAAAAAAGTCTTTTTTCCTTTATTTGAACAAGCCGCAAACAATGTGGTCAACATGGCCAAAACATTGGTTGAAACGGTTAATTCAAACAGCGCGGAAACACGCGAAGAACTAATCAAGCAGATAGATAAATTGGAAAACAAAGGGGATGAGATAACCCACCAGATACACCTTGAGCTCGGAAAGAACTTTATAACCCCGTTTGACCGTGAGGATATTCATTCACTGGCTTCAGCTATCGATGATGTTGCCGATAACATCCACGGCGCGGCAAACCGGATGCACCTTTATCGCATCGACGACTTTAATGAACATATCAAAAAACTTTCCGACCTGATTTTACAGGCGAGCATCGACCTGGAAAAAGCCATAAAAGAAATAAGGGATCTAAAAAATGTAAGGAGCATAGCGGCTTCCTGCATTCGTATAAACAGCATTGAAAACCAGGCTGATTATGTTTTTGACCGGGCTGTAGCCGACCTGTTTTTATACGAAAAAGACGCTATCCGGCTGATAAAATACAAAGAGATATTAGCCTCGCTGGAAACCGCGACAGACATGTGCGAAGATGCGGCAAATGTTATGGAATCAATCCTGGTAAAAAACGCTTAGCATCCAATGGTTACAACCACGCTCATTATAATTGTTTGCCTTGCGTTAATTTTCGATTATACCAACGGCTTTCACGATGCCGCCAATTCTATAGCCACCATCGTTTCAACAAAAGTATTAACGCCGTTTCAGGCCGTTTTATGGGCGGCAGTCTTTAATTTCCTGGTGTATTTTTTTACAAAAGAATACAAAGTGGCCCACACGGTCTCAAAAATTGTTACCGAACATTATATAACCCTGCATGTTATACTTGCCGGCTTAATAGCGGCTATCACCTGGAATTTAACTACATGGTGGTTTGGCATACCTTCAAGCTCTTCGCACACGCTTATAGGCGGTTTTGCGGGTGCCGGAATTACAAACGCTTTATATATGGGCTCAACCGCATTAAGCGCCATTGATATGCACTATATCCTTACCATATTGGCTTATATTGTTTTGGCGCCGCTTATTGGGTTGGTTATTGCCTATGCGGTGACGATCACTATCCTCCACATTTGCAAAAATGCAAGGCCGTCTGTTGCCGAACGGTGGTTTAAAAGGCTTCAGTTGGTATCGTCGGCGGCTTTAAGCTTTGCGCACGGCGGCAACGATGCGCAAAAAGTAATGGGCATATTATATGTAACCATCATTACCGCCGGTATTATTAAACCGGGCAGCGCTATGCCGAACTGGATACCCCTGGCATGTTATTCGGCCATCGCACTGGGCACCATGTCGGGCGGGTGGAGAATTGTAAAAACGATGGGCTCGCGAATCACTAAGATCACCCCGCTTGAAGGGGTAAGCGCCGAAACTGCCGGAGCCATAACCTTATTTTTTACGCAATATTTTGGCATACCGGTTTCTACCACGCATACTATTACCGGTTCTATTATCGGTGTTGGCCTTACCAAGCGGCTTTCGGCAGTAAGATGGGGCTTAACGATAAACATTATCTGGGCCTGGATAATCACCATTCCCGTTTCCGGCCTGATCGCCGCCGGGATATTTGCTTTATTGAGGGCGGTACAATAATTGCGCGGAGTGTGTTATGAAAAGATCATACCTGTTATTTCTTATATCCCTCTCAGCAGGTATTGGAGCGCTGCTGCCGCATACATGCAATGCACAAACCGGATTGCCTTCTTCTGTCGAGATCGGCGGGGGTTTAAAGCAGGCCCTGGAGCTCGCTACATCAAAAAGTTCGGATAAGCTTTCGGCGGTAGACGGTTTTTTTGGTAACGCCACTATAAAGATACTTTTTCCGCCCCAGGCGCAAAAAGCCGAGAAAACCCTCCGCAAATTTGGATTTAATAAATTATGTGACGACGTGATCCTTTCGCTGAACCGCGCCGCCGAGGACGCGGCTAAAGAGGCCAGGCCGATATTTATAAATGCCATCCGGCAAATGACGCTTAAAGATGTATCCAATATTCTGCTGGGCAGTCAGGATGCGGCGACCCAATACTTTAAACGAACAACCACTAGTCAGTTAATCATGGCATTTAAGCCGGTTGTGCAAAACAGCCTGAATAAAACGGGCGCAACAAAATATTATGGCGATGCGGCGCGTCAGTATAATAAAATACCGTTTGTAAGCAAGATCAATCCCGATATCAGTGATTATGTGACCCAAAAAGCGATCGACGGATTATTTTATGAGATCGCACTCGAAGAGCAGAATATCCGTCACAACGTAACCGCACGCAGCACGCCGTTACTACAAAAGGTATTTGGTTTTGCCGACAGGAATCAAAAGCGTTAAGGTTTATTTTACAAATTTTATCCGCAAGCGTACCTTTTCGGTCTTCCCGCTGGTGCTGCCAACCCATGAAGGGCCGTCATTTATCAAGTCGATAGCTTGTTGGTCTGTAGCATTGCTTAATCCTTTTAGTATTTTTATATCGCTGATTGTTCCGTTCGGCGCAATCATCATCGATAACTTAACCACCCCGGTTTTGCCATCGTGAGAAATGGCGTTTTCTTTTAAATACTTTTTAAAATTGCTCCACCCGGCTTGCGGGTGCGCATCGATAACGGCGGCCTCGCCGGGCTTTGCTTGCGAAGTGTAGCCCGTCACAACGACCTCGCTGAGCGCACTGCTGGCGGGCTCGAGCTTTATAGTGGCTAACGTATCACGATTACGAATATTTACCTGGCGGGAAGTATAACCGATATAAGCAATAGCCAGTTTTGTTTTGGTGCTATCCGCTGGAATGCTAAACATGCCGTTTATATCAGTGACCGCTCCAATATTGGTTCCGGCCAGCCTCACACTCGCACCCACAATAGGCAATCCGTCGTCGCTGCCGACTACCCGGCCTTCTATTGTTTTTTTTGATTTATACACCCGCGAGCTTTTTGCGGTTACTCCCGCTGCCCTTCCTTCCAATAATTGTTCGGTACCGGCTGCCGGTACTTTTTTAAGAACATCTTCGGTAACAGTCGCTTCAGATGCAGCAATATCCTTTTTCCTTTGTGAAGCGTAGCCAGTGATAATCACCTCGTTTAAACTGCGGCTGGCAAGTGTGTCCGTCGTTTTAATTTTAGAATCAACGCTGGCTATTTGTTCATCGGCAGCAATTGAAGCGACCGGAAACTTACCCGGTTTGCCTGGTATGCGTGGTTTCCGGAAATGTTTTTCATTAGATACGTGTGTCAAAGCTGTTTGCTGTCTGCTGCCGGGCGAAACAGGGCTGGTTGGTACAACCGGCGTCGTTTTAACCCTGGGCTTAATAAGTTGTGCGACCTCCGGTTTTTGCTGACGGCTCCTATAAAGCCACAATCCGCCAATGGTTAAAACGAGCAGCACAGAAGCAGCAGCAGCTATGAATCTCAGCGGAATAATACGCCTTTCGTTCTTAGCGACACGCTGTTGTAAACGACTCGTCAATTCGTCCAGATTAGCCTGTTGGTCGCCGCCGGCCTTTTCGTATCCCTCAAGCGCGTCCATTAAAAAAGGATCATCCTGCGCCCGCCGTTCAAGCCGGTGCATAGCACGGGCATCAAGCTCGCCGTTAAGGTACTTCCTGATCAATGATATGTCCGTTTCCTTTTTACGCACCGTTTTTCTCTAAACAAATTTTAAGATTACGTTTACCGTTTTGGATATAACTTTTTACCTCGTTTAAACTAAAGCCGGTAACGGCGGCTATCTCCTTGTAACATTGTTCTTTCAAATAAAATAACCCGATGCTTTGCTTTTGAGCAGCGGGCAGCTTATCCATGCACCGCTCCAAAGCGGTCATAGCTTCTTCGCGGTTGTCGTTATCAGGATGCGGAAAAGCCGGGAATTCCATAACGCCATCCAGGTTAACTGTTTCCATTTTTTTACCGGAACGCAATTGCATCAGGCAGTAATTACGGCTCAATACATACAACCAGCTCCGAAATTGCTTTATCTCATGCACTTTTACTTTAACAGCCAGTTCCTCGAATATTCCCATCACCGCATCTTTGGCCTTTTCTTCGTCCTGCAAATATTTTAGGCAAACCCCGTAAACCAAAGGCACCTGCTTTTCATACAGCCTGCCTAAAATAGCCAGGTCGCCGCTTTGCCGGTAGCTGCTTAGCAGTTGCTCATCGTCTGCGTTATCGGTTTTACGTGGCCGGGTAAAAAAATTCATGCTGGTTTTGCTAAAATAATTTTTTTCACCCGGTTATGGAAATGCCCGTTCAGCTGCATCCTTACAGAAAAACTTAACAGATCATGAAAAGGCTTTTATTATTCATTTCATTATTTGCGGGCTTAACCGGGTTTAAGGCTGCAAATGTCCGCCACATCAGCGGCAAAGTTTACGACAAGGCAGATGGCTCGTCGCTACCAGGGGTATCCATTAACGTCGAAGGAACAAACATCGGCACGGTCACCGATGCCGTGGGCAGATACCGCATCGATTTGCCAAATGGCAACGCGCGTTTAGTTTTTACCTATATCGGTTACAAAACTAAAAAGATAAAACCGGGAGCAGGCGATATACTAAATGTTTACCTGGAAGCATCATTAGCCACACTCAGCGAGGTTGTGATTACTAATTACGGTGTTCAGCGAAAAATGGATATGACCGGCGCAGTGTCGGCTGTTCCTGTCGATGTCCTTAAAAATGTACCTTCAAGCAACACGTTGCAAGGCCGGGCCTCCGGTATTGTTGTAACCAATACCAAGTCACCAGGTTACTTAAACAACATCCGATATCCCCGACCCGGCAACCCGGTTATGAACGACGAAAGCTATAAAAACATCACCGAGAATGGTTTTATGAATGTAAAAAGTAACCCGTTGTCTACCTTTTCAGTGGATGTGGATGCGGCGTCATACAGCAACGTGAGGCGGTTTATTAATAGCGGCCAACTGCCTCCTCCCGACGCTGTGCGCATCGAGGAAATGATCAATTACTTCAGTTATAATTTGCCAGGACCATCCAATAACGAGCCTGTAGCCATACATACCGAACTTTCCTCGGCACCGTGGAACACTAACCACCGCTTGCTCCGCATCGGCTTGAAAGCAAAAACGATAGACGTTGATAAGTTGCCGCCGTCGAACCTCGTATTCCTGATCGACGTCTCCGGATCGATGGACGAGCCCAATAAACTTCCTTTGGTCAAAGCCTCGATGAAAATGCTTACGGAACAGTTAAGAGCCAAAGACAAGGTAGCCATTGTAGTGTATGCCGGCCAGGCCGGACTTGTACTTCCATCAACAAGCGGCGATCAGAAGGAAACTATCGATAACGCCATTGACAACCTAAGCGCGGGCGGATCTACTGCCGGTGGCGAAGGGATCAAGCTCGCTTATCGCGTAGCCAGGGAAAACTTTATGTCCAAAGGCAATAATCGCATTATTATGGCCACTGATGGCGATTTCAATGTTGGGCCGAACAGTGATGAGGATATGGAACAGCTGATCGTGAAGGAGCGCGCCAGCAAAGTGGCTATTTCAATTATGGGCTTTGGAATGGGTAATTTAAAGGATAGTAAAATGGAAACCCTCGCCGACAAGGGGAATGGAAACTATGCCTATATCGATAATATCACCGAGGCGCATAAAGCCCTGGTTAGCGAATTTGGCGGAACATTGTTTACCATAGCCAAAGATGTAAAATTGCAAATTGAATTTAACCCGTCTAAAGTGCAGGCGTACCGGTTGTTAGGTTATGAAGACCGGATGTTAAATAAAGAAGATTTTAATAATGACAAAAAGGATGCCGGCGATATGGGCTCGGGCCATACGGTAACGGCTTTATATGAGATCGTACCTGCCGGTATAAAGGATGATTATTCAATGAGCGTCGATCCGCTTAAATATCAGAAACCCGAACCGGCGTCTGCTGCCAAAGCATCCGACGAAATGCTGACCATCAAATTCCGGTACAAAGCGAATGATTCGTCTGCCAGTAAAATGAGCTTTGTTACCGTAAAGGATGAGCCTAAAAATCTGGGCGCAACGTCTGCCGATTTCAGGTTTGCTGCTGCGGTGGCCGAGTTTGGGATGCTGCTCCGCGATTCGCAGTATAAACAGCATTCAACTTTCGACCAGGTTATTTCGATGGCGAGAACTGCCAAAGGAGAGGACCAGGAAGGTTATCGGTCTGAATTTATCAGGCTTGCCGAAAGCGCGAAACTGCTAGTGAGCACCGGGCTGGCAGTTAATAAGTAATAGGTTTTAAGGAACAAGGATGTTTAGCGCATCCTTGTTCTTTGCTTTGAGTTTACCCAGTAACCCATAGTAATTGGAGCGTTTAATGCTATTAAAGCTGGCAAGGGGGCTCCTATGGAGCCTTCTTGTGATTCTGGATAATGCTATAAACACGTAACCCCTCCGGGGTTGAATATCGTTTATAAAACCGGCAAATTAGCCCCATAGGACCCCGTTTATAGAAAAACATAAATCAGGAATTAGGCTCCGTAGGCCCCCTTGTTTATAGAGCTCCATCGGAGCTACGTGTTTATAGAAGATCATAAATCAGGAATTAGGCTCCATAAGAGCCGCCTGGCAGCAAGTTCTTTATATTCCTTGTTAATAAATATGCGTTTGCTTTTATACATACCCTGACTTTTGCACAACTGCATTTTAATATCTTATTTTTGGCGACGATGAATACCCGCACTAAGTTATATTTCGCATCCGATTTTCATTTGGGTACCGGAACATATGCGCAATCCCGCGAAAGGGAGGACAGGGTTGTACGCTGGCTGGATATGATTAAGGCCGATGCCGCTGAGCTGTTTTTGATGGGCGACATTTTTGACTTTTGGTTCGAATATAAAACCGTGGTTCCCAAAGGCTACATCCGGTTTTTAGGCAAATTAGCGGGGTTAGCCGATGCCGGGGTGAAAATATGGTTATTTAAGGGCAACCATGATATGTGGATGTTCGAATACTTTCAGCGCGAGTTTGGCGCAACCATTATCAGCGACGAACTGGAGATAGAACAAAACGGAAAAAAGTTTTACCTGCACCATGGCGATGGCCTGGGTCCGGGCGATAATTATTATAAATTTTTAAAATGGTTTTTCCGGAGCCGGTTTTGCCAGTGGCTGTTTGCCCGCATTCATCCCAACCTGGGTGTCGGCATAGCAAACTATTGGTCGGCACATAGCCGCATCGCCAGCCAGAAAAATGAAAATCATAAGCCCGGGCAGCATGAATGGCTGGTAATGTATAGTAATGAATTATTAAACGAACGTTTTTTTGATTATTTCATTTTCGGGCACCGGCACCTGCCGCTTGATATTCAGCTAAACGAAAAAAGCCGGTACATTAACCTGGGCGAATGGGTAAATTATAACTCATACGCTGTTTTTGACGGCGAAACCGTAAAGCTCGAATATTTTGAGCCGGTACACGAACCGTATTAAGGAGACTGGTATCTTTTTTCCGACGGATCGTCGGTAAACGTTTTATCGATAATCAGGCGGATGACGCTGTCAATCTCCAGGCCAACCGTTTGCAAGTGTTTAACTATTTCTTTGTTATCGGGGTTTTGAAAATTTTCTACGTCCAAAATATTGATCAGGCCAAGCAAACTGGCGATGGGCCGCCGCAGTTCGTGTGAGCTAATGGAGGCTATATTACGCAGGCGCTCATTCTGATCTTTTATCGCATTTTCGGTATTGACAAGCCCGGTTATATTCCTTGCAAAACAACCGATGGCCGTAACGTCTCCACCTGATTTGCAAAGCGGGTTTAAGCTTATTTCGAAATAGGTAACCTGGCCGGTTTTTTTATCAACGTTTTCAGTTCTTGCCGTAAATACATCGCCCTTAAACGCCCTGGTATAATATTTTTCCCATTCCTGAATTTGCTGTTGCGAAAAATCGACGTTTATATAGGCATGATCACCTTGTTTAGGCGTCACCCCCGTTTCGGAAAATACGGCGTTACGGTAAGCGTTGTTGGTATATAAATAGCGGCGGTCTTTATTTAGTGCCCAAATAAGCTCCTCGGTGTTATTGAATAATGCTTCTAAATTATTTTTTGCCCATGCGTTGTCTTTCTCCGCCGTGTTTTTTGCGGCGAGGTTAACAGTTTTCCCAACATCATGATTAAGTATACTCATTTATCCGATACGCCGATTATTTAGAAACCTAATATACAGCAATTTGTATACCACATTTGTTTTACAGCGACGCGAGTATTTGCTTTTGGCGGCTGCCATCTATGTAAATGCCCGGATATAATTGTATCACGGCCTTTTAAATTAAATAGATTATTGTTACCTTTGCGTCCCCGCAGAAAGGACTCCGGGGATAATGTTGAATACATAAAGATAAAAGATGGCAACTAAAATCAGATTGCAAAGACACGGTAAAAAAGGAAAACCTTTTTACCACATCATCGTGGCGGATGCACGGGCACCGAGGGACGGACGTTTTATTGAACGTTTAGGATCATACAACCCAAACACTAATCCCGCAACAATTGATATTAACTTTGATAAAACGCTCGACTGGGTAAACAATGGCGCACAGCCAACAGATACTTGCAGGGCAATTTTGTCGTACAAAGGTATTTTATACAAAAAACACTTACAGGGCGGCGTTCAAAAAGGTGCGTTGACCGAGGAGCAGGCGGAAACAAAGTTCCAGGCATGGCTTGATCAAAAAGAAGGAAAGATCACCGGCAAAAAAACCGGCCTGGTATCGGCAAAAGAAGAAGCTCGCAAAGCCGCATTGGCAGCCGAGGCTAAGAAAAAGCAGGATAGGGCAGCAGCCATTATCGCAAAAAATACGCCGCCGGCCGAAGAAGTTGAAGAACAGGAAGAAGCCCCGGTTGCTGAAACAGAAACCCTGGCTGCTGAAATAGAAGCGCCAGTTGCTGAAACAGAGACTCCGGCTGCTGAAATAGAAGCACCAGTTGCTGAAGTTGAAGCACCGACTGCAGAAGCAGAAGCACCAGTTGCAGAAGCAGAAGCACCAGTTGCAGAAGCAGAAGCACCAGTCGCAGAAGCGGAAGCACCAGTTGCAGAAGCAGAAGCACCAGTTGCAGAAGCGGAAGCACCAGTTGCAGAAGCAGAGACACCTGCTGAGCCAAAAGCCAAAAGCGCTGAATAATTCATCATAAGAATTTATAAATGGCGAAGCACCAACCGGTTCTTCGCCATTTTTTATTTAAGACTATTAAAATGACCACAGCAGATTGTTTCAGGGTTGGAAGTATTTTAAAAACCAAGGGCTTAAAAGGTGAGCTGCATATATATGTAGATTTCGAGGGTCTTGAAAAAATAAAATTCAATTCTATCTTCCTTGACCTGTCGGGTAAGCTGGTCCCTTACTTTGTGAGCTCCATAAAATATCTTCAAAAAAATGCCGCCTATCTTATCCTCGAAGATGTGGACACGATTGAAAAAGCTTCGGCCCTGGTAAAAACACACATTTATCTTCCTAATAAATTAAAACCAAAACAAAAAGAGCGGGAATTTACCCTGATGGATCTGAAAGGCTTTACCGCAATCGATGAAAACGAAGGCGAGTTAGGTGTGATAACCGATGTCCATGAATACCCAAAACAATTCATCGCCACGGTTACTTATAAAAACTGCGAAGTGCTTTTCCCATTAAATGAAGATATCGTTAAAGGGATCGACATTACCCGTCAAATTGTAACCGTCGATCTGCCAGAAGGGTTGCTTGATATTTATCTGGATTAATTTTATCTCAACACTTGGAAGTATGTAAAGTTTGTTTTACATTTGGTAAATTAAACTTTACAAACCGTGAAATCACGCTTCTTATTTCCCTATTGGTGCCGCTACCTGGGCTGGGGGCTCGTAATAGCGCATGTGCCGATGTCTGTCATCGGCAGGGCGAACGGCATGATCAATCCCCTGGATCAGCCACTCGTTGATGCCACTCTTTTTACCGGCGAGCACTTATTTTTTATTTGCACATCGCTGGTTATGGCACTCGGCCTGTTTATTGTTGCTTTCTCACGGGAAAAGGTGGAAGATGAGCAAATATGGCAGGTGCGGCTGGATTCCTTACGCTGGGCTATTTTTGTCAATTACCTGGTTTTGATCGCCAGCCTGATTTTTGTGAACGATATTGCGCACATCCTCGAGCTAAACCTTTGGGTACCACTCATCTTTTTCATTATTCGCTTCCGGTGGGTTATTTTTCGGCTTAACCGCTCACTAAGCCGGGAGGGATGATCCGATGAAGAATAATATCCGCGTTGAGCGCGCAATAAAAAATATTACACAGGGTGATCTTGCCGACCAGGTAGCGGTTTCGAGGCAAACGATCAATTCGATCGAGAGTAATAGATACGTGCCTTCAACCGTGCTGGCCTTAAAAATTGCGCGCGTATTTGGCAAGCCGCTTGAAGAAATTTTTATGCTTGAAGAGGAAGATTAACATAATATCATGAAATCGGATTCTATTCAACTATTACGTTCGGCCACCAGCATTCTTTTGGTGGACTGGCCCAATCCGGGCGTACCGCGTGCATTGCTGGCGGCCGGCTTCACTGTTTATGGCTTTAGTCCGGGTGGCTATTCAATAGCGCAAATTGTGCCGGATAAGCCCGCAGATCGAAATAGCTTTTCTCCGTGTAACAGCGGGGAAGAAGGTTATTTGATTTTTCAGAAAACAGAGAACTCTCCGCAGGGCGTTGATATTATAAACATTTACCGCCCCGAAGAAGAGCACGCTGCGATCATCGAAAAACATGCGTTGCCTTTAAAAGCAAAAGCCGTATGGCTGCATCCGCCGGTTACGTCTGCGCTTACGCGGATAACTGCCGCCGAAAATAGCCTGGCGTTTATTGAGGGCGTAAATATTGTGGACGCGGCTGATACAATGAAAAAATAACAGGCAAATAAATATGAAACCGAAAACATTTTTCGCGCCGGAGCTGACCATCGAGAACGGCATTACAGACGTGGATTTTTATAAGAAAGCTTTCGGAGCGATTGAGATACGCCGCTTTAGCAATGACGATGGCAGCATCCATGTTTCTGAAATGGAAATAGACGGCGCATTGTTTCATTTGCACGAAGTAACAAGTGTATTCAATTCAAGCCCGATCAGATTAGCCGGGACTACGGTTACCATCGGACTTTTTGTGGAGGACGTTGATGCGGTAATTGCAAGCGCACTTGAAGCCGGCGCCACATTGAAGTCGCCCGCGCAGGATTATGAATACGGCTACCGGCAGGGGCAGATCGTTGACCCGCACGGCCACCGCTGGCAAATACAAAAAGATTTGCGCTGAATTTATGGAAGATTTTAAAACAGCTTTTTTACCAACGCTGTCCGTCAGAAATGGTACTGCCGCTATCGAGTTTTATAAAAGTGCTTTCGGGGCTGACGTAGTTATGTGTCTTACTGATCCGGATGGCGCCGTCGTTGCAGAATTGTCAATAAACGGGTTGAGGTTTTTGATAGCGGATGAGTCGCCGGAGCACGGGAACTTTAGTCCCGAAACCTTAGGCGGCAGTACGATAAGAATGGGGTTAATTGTTGCCGACCCTGATGCAATAGCCGAACGGGCAATCGCCGCCGGTGCCACTGAAATTTATCCCGTTGCCGACCAGGATTATGGCTACCGCCTGGGGCGGATCAAAGACCCTTTCGGCCATCACTGGGAAATTTGCCGGAAATTATAAATCCCCGAATCGAGTTTGCAGTGCCAAAACAAGCCTTCGAAATTGCACGGATATCTATTTCCCGGCTTTTAGCTTTAGTCTTTCTGCTTTCCGCTCAACAACTCTATCTTTGCTTCATGCGTTTCGATATCGTTACCGTTTTACCTGGTTTACTGGAAAGCCCCTTTGCCCATTCTATTTTACAGCGCGCGCAAAAGAAGGGGATCGCCGAAATACACGTGCATAACCTGCGCGATTACTCGAGCCAGAAACAAAAAAGCGTCGACGATTACCCCTATGGCGGCGGCAGCGGCATGGTGATGACCATCGAACCGTTTGCCAATTGTATCGAAAAGCTAAAAGGTGAACGTAAATATGATGAGGTGATCTTTATGTCGCCTGATGGTGAAACGCTCAATCAATCCATTGCCAACCAGCTGTCAATTAAGACGAACATCATCATTTTATGCGGCCATTATAAAGGGATCGATCAGCGCATCCGCGACATTTACGTCACCCGGGAAATTTCCATTGGCGATTATGTATTGTCGGGTGGTGAGTTGCCGGCCGCCGTTTTGGTGGATGCCGTTGTAAGGCTCATCCCGGGTGTGTTATCGGACGAAACATCAGCTTTATCTGACTCATTCCAGGACGGCATGCTTGATGCGCCCGTTTACACCCGCCCCGCCGACTGGAAGGGTCATAAAGTACCCGACATTTTATTAAGCGGCAATACCCCGGAAGTGGAGAAATGGCGATTCGAGCAGGCAGTAGAGCGGACGAAGAAAAGAAGGCCGGATTTGCTGGATGAGTAGTTGATTAGGTTGATTAGGTGAATGGTTGTTATTGGTGTTGAAAACACATCCTGATTGTGGTACAAACTCAATCAACTTAATCAACCCAATAAACCACTCACTTCATCAACAAACAAATTTATAAACCGTCTTTTATTTATTAAAAAATTTCCCTATAATTGCAAGCCGATTTTTACGGAGTAAAAATCGCTTTTAGAGCTAAAAATCATGGATTTAGTAAAATTTGTTGAAGAGCAGTCAGTAGAAAAAAGGAAGCTTCCGTCATTTAAAGCCGGTGATACCATCAGTGTACACTACAAAATACGTGAAGGGAACAAGGAGCGTATACAGGTTTACCAGGGTGTTGTTATTCAACGTAACAGTACAGGAAATACCGAAACATTTACGGTTCGCAAGGTTTCGAACGGGATAGGTGTTGAACGTATATTCCCTATCAATTCCCCGAACATCGATAAAATTGAAGTAAACAGCTCGGGTAAGGTACGCCGCGCTAAACTATACTACCTGCGCGAGCTGACCGGTAAAGCAGCCCGTATCAAATCAAAAAGAGTTTAATCCATTTCCGCTGCAAGCGGGACAAAAATATATCCAAAGCTTCCGGGAATTTCCCGGAAGCTTTTTTTTATCTATACCGACAATAAACCCCTCGCTTAAAACTATTTGGCTTTTTTTATATTATATCATAAAAAAACCAATTATGAAAAAATTGTATATCCCTTCGGCTTTGGTTGTACTTATGCTGCTGAGCAGCTGCTCAGTGATCGGCGGAATTTTTAAAGCAGGGGCCGCTGTCGGCATTATTGCGGTCATTGTTGTTATACTACTCATCATCTGGATATTCTCGATGTTCAGAAAATGATGTATTAGCCTATTACTGATCAAAAGGTGTGCTAAAATGGTAGCTCCCCGAGCCGACATTTAAAACCACATATCCGGTTTCGGGCGCAGCCAGTTTAATATCCGGCACAGCCGAAACGGGCTTTCCGTTTTCCAGAACCACATTATTATTTCCTTTAACAGGAATATAAATCGTTGCGGTGGTATTAGCCGGGATGTCGATATCCATCAGCAGGTTATTGTTTTCCAGTTTCCAGTGCGAGCTGATCTTTCCATAGTTGGTTTCATAGTCGGCATTCGCGTTAAGCAAACCGCCGCCGATTGTCGGCTTTATAACGATCTGCTTATAGCCGGGCGCCTCGGTTTTGGTATCGATGCCTGTGACAACCCTGTACATCCAGTCGCCGATGGCGCCATAGGCGTAATGGTTGTAGGAGTTCATGGTCGGCGTTTCGAAGGTGCTGTCGGGCTTTATGCCGTCCCAGCGCTCCCAGATAGTGGTTGCGCCCATTTTTACCGGGTACAGCCACGAAGGATAAGTATCCTGCAATAGAAGCCTGTAAGCCACATTTGGGTACCCGAAGCGGCTCAGAACATGGCATAAATAGGGGGTTCCTAAAAACCCTGTGGTTAAGTGATTATTATACCTGCGGATATTGCTAACCAGCCTTGCCGCTGCCTGTTGCCGTAGGTTCTCCGGCAGCATATCGAATTGCAGCGCAAGCACGTAGGCAGTTTGGGTATCTGATGAAATGAGCCCGTTAGGGGTTACGTATTCTTTTAAATATGCCTCTTTAATTTTAGCGAGCAGTTTAGTGTAATAATCCACGTCGTCCTGCTTACCCAAAACATTTGCGGCATTGATTAGCAATTGAGTGGAATACCCATAAAAGCACTGGGCTATTAAATATTTATTGGTAATGGCCGAGCTGCCGTCCGTATCGTCATTCAAACTGTAAAACAGCCAGTCGCCAAAATGAAAGCCGGTATTCCAAAGGTCATTCTTGCTTTGGGCCTGCATATAATTAACCCAGGCTTTCATGCTTGCATATTGATCTTCTAAAACGCGTTTATCGCCATAAGCCAGGTACATATTCCATGGAATAACGGTCGCTACGTCGGCCCAGCCGGTGCTGCCGCCCGGCCCGGTGGTGCCCTTGCCGATCACATTTGGAATCACGAAGGGAACGCTTCCGCTGGGATACTGATCGGCGGCGACATCCTTTAGCCATTTCGCAAAAAAATTATGGACGTCCATGTTATACGATGCCGTGCGCGAAAACACCTGCGCGTCGCCGGTCCAGCCCAGGCGCTCGTCGCGTTGCGGGCAATCGGAGGGTATATCCAAAAAATTGCCTTTTTGACCCCATTGGATATTATGCTGCAATTGATTAATGAGGTTGTTGGAACACGAGAACGTTCCTGTCGGCCGCATGTCGGAATAAAGTGCCACAGCCGTAAAATTTTCGGGCTTCAGTTCGCCGGGATAACCCTCGATGCGGATATACCGGAACCCTTGCCACGTAAACTGGGGCTCAAACGTCTCTACACCATCGCCTTTTAAAATATACACGTCCTGCGACCGCGCCGTTCTCAGGTTGTCGGTATAAAAGTTCCCCGCCTTATCCACCACCTCGGCGTGCGATATGGTTATTTTATCACCGGCATGGCCGCTCACTTTCATTTGAACCCAGCCCACCAGGTTTTGTCCAAAATCAATAACCTTTTCGCCTTTGGGCGTTTTAAATATTTTCACCGGTTTAAATATCTCGTGCTTTTTCACAGGCTCGTTATAGGTGGCAACCAAAACATCTTTGGAAAAATCCTGGGTTTTTACCCCCGACCAGCTTTTATCGTCAAAGCTCGCGGTCGACCAGCCTTTTTGCTCCATGCGGTTATCGATGGTAGCGCCGTAATAGATCTCGGCAAAACGAACGGGGCCGGTGGAAGACTTCCAGCTATCATCTGATACGATGGTTGCCTTGCTGCCATCGGTATACGTTACCACCAGCTGAAACAACAAGGCAATATCCTTTCCGTACAAACCTGGCTTGGGATTGTAACCCACGTATCCGCGGTACCACCCGTTGCCCAGCACCGCGCCCGCGGCGTTCGTTCCTTCCTTTAGCAAGGATGTCACATCATAAGCCTGGTATTGCAGGCGCTTGTTATAGCTGGTCCAGCCGGGGGTTAAATAGGCATCGCCTACGCGGTGCCCGTTGATCTGCGCTTCATACAAGCCATGTGCGGTGATATAAGCCACTGCCGAGCGGATTTTTTTTGCAAGCGAAAATTGTTTGCGGAATAAAGGGCTCGGCCGGTAAACCGAATCTTCGATAAACCCCGGAGTTATCCACTTGGCTTCCCAGTCGGACGGTTTTAGTAATCCCATTTGCCACGACGAAGGCTCGCTCCATTCAGAGGCTTTGCCGGAATTATCCCAAACCCTAATTTGCCAGTAATATTTTTGCTCAGATTCTAAAGGCACACCTTTATAATCTATATAAACCGATTCATCCGAATGAACTTTACCGGAATTCCAAGCCAGGTGCCTTCCGCCTTTTAATTGGTCAACACTTTTGCCAACTTTTATTTCATAGGCTGTTTGCATCACGCCGCGTTTGTCGCCGGCCGCCAGCTGCCAGCTAAACCGGGGTATTAAAGCATCGATGCTGATCGGGTTCGATTGGTTTTCAACCAGAGGCCGTACAATCTTTACCTGGGCGGCGCTGCTCGCGGCAAGCAACAAGCAAAAAAATAAAATAAAGAGGTTTTTCATCGGCTGCTATTACGATTAAATTGGATAAGGCAAGATAGACAAATCGTTTAAGTTATTTCAGACTTCGATCTGTCCTTTATATGTAAAAATTAGGATAAGCGGTTCGTCAAGAACAAACACCAACCTTATCAGTTTATTGAATACTTAGTTTTTGAACCGCACGCTATGCCAAATATAAAACCTTTCCGGGCGATAAGGCCAGACCCCGACCACGCCGGTCAGCTGGTATTTACTTCGCCGGAATTGATCATGATGTTTAACAATGAGCGAACGGAAGAGGTGCTGCCGCCATTAAAAACCATCCTCGAATCCGGCGCCAGGGCAAGGCCCGAAACGCCCGAAGGACAGGCAGCAGCGTATGCCGATATCCGGCAAAGTCTCCAGGACTTGTTAACCCGCGAAAAGCTTTGGCAGGAGGAAAAAAAAGGCATTTATGTTTACGAGATCGTCCATAAAACTTACCGCCAAACCGGGATATGGGCGCTCACCGCATTAGGGGATTATACCGGCGGCACGATAAAAACCCACGAGCTTACCTTTGCCGACAGCGTCAGGAGGCTGAAAAATTATCGGCAGCATACCGGGCTGGAAGGAAGCCCCGTGTTATTAACTTATCAGCCCGACGTTACGATCAATCGGATTATCGCCGAAACCCGGGCCAGCGACGACGCAATAACGATGGGCAATGCCGAAGCGATGCATAAGCTCTGGAAAATAGAAGATCAAAAAGTAATTGAACAATTGGTTTCCGCATTCGCGGGAATAAAAACGGCGTACCTTGCCGATGGTCACCACCGCCTGGCATCGTCGGCGAAACTTGCCGAAGAACAACGCGCCGCGGGATTGCCGGTTTTCGATACGATATCATCATTATACATCGCTACCGACCAGCTGCGCATCCGGGAATACGACCGGGTTTACCTGCCTGACGAACCGATCGAAAAGCACCGGCTGCTCAGGCAGATGACGGGGAATTTTGATATCGAAGAGTCGCCGGGCAACCAGCCGGTAAGGCCGACGAAGCTACACCGGATGGGCATGCTGGTAGAAAATATCTGGTACGTGCTGACGCCCAAACCGCACACCTGCGCCGGCGAAAATATAGCCGATGCATTGGATGCCGGTATCCTGCAGGATCACTTATTGGCGCCTTTGTTTTCGGTTACCGACCCAGGTACCGATAAGCGCCTAAAATATTTCGGCGGCGAAACCGCGATGCAGGAGTTACTGGCCTTTACCCGCGAATACCCGTCGGCTATTGCTTTTACCCTTTGCCCGCTTACTGTCGGTCAGCTGATGGCTGTAGCCGACGCTGGCCAAATACTGCCGCCAAAATCAACCTGGATCGATCCCAAGGTTCCCTACGGGTTATTGCTCTACCGGCACCCCAGCGTGTCATGGTGAGCCCAGCCCGCCCTGAGTTTATCGAAGGGAACCACGGCGCGCAAAGGCCGATACCAGGTACACCAGGGGCCCGCGTCAACAAAAAGCTTTATGCGTTGTTATGCTCCATAAGCCGCCCGAAATCACCAGGCGGTCGAGATAAACAGTATGAACAGATCCAGGCCCATATACTTTTTAGTGAATGGCATAACCATTTACCGTATCGTGGCCGCGCCCGTGCTGCTGGTGCTTATTTTCTTTAACCTCTTTCCTATTTTTAAATGGATGCTGGCCGTCAGCTTTTTAACCGACGCCATCGACGGCTACCTTGCCCGGCGCTATAACGCCATCAGCGTGCTCGGCGCCCGGCTCGACTCCATTGCCGACGACCTTACCATCGCCATGGCCATCATCGGCATCGTCTGGCTCAACTTTCACTTTATCCTGGCGCAGTGGATATGGATAGCCCTCCTCATCCTCCTGTTCCTGGTGCAGGCCGGCCTCGCTTTCAAACGCTACGGCAAAATGACCGCCTTCCATACCTATACGGCAAAAGTGGCGGCCGTGGTGCAGGCGGCCTTCATCATCAGCTTCTTTTTCACCCCCGCGCCCTTGCTCTGGCTGTTTTACCTCTGCGCCCTGCTAACCGCGCTCGACCTCCTCGAAGAGATACTGCTCATCACCCAATTGCCTGTTTACAAGCTCAACGTAAAGGGGTTATACTGGGTACTCAAAAAGAAACGCGCCCGCAGCGCCGGCTGAAGGGGCTTTGTAAACGATCGGCAGTGCTTTCTATCTCCGCAGCCCTGCTATCCGCTTTACTTCGTGCTCGCCCCTATCAGGTTTAGTTAACGCGGGCTTGTGCTTTCAACTCTCGACTTGGCTCTCGACTCTTGCCTCTTGAATCCCTGCCACTCACACCGCCAATGCTACTCACCACTCACATCTCACCACTCACTAAAGGGTTTACAAAGGTTTACACTTTTTCACCTTTTTTTGAGATAAATATTTGATAATCAATGAATTAACGTTTTTATCTGTAAACCCAAAAAATGCATGGCGAAAATGAGCAGAAATAGCAAAACAGCAACAAAATCAAAGAAGCCGCTTTAACAAAATTTACAGCTGCCAGGCAAAAAGTCAATCAACTCTTAACGCTTAAAAAGATGTCCCCTGCCCGGTTGTATCATAAGTAACAAATCTCTTAATAACCCGGCACTGACAAGTCGAACTTGATCCGGCTCCTGCGATTAAACGCTATGTTTTTAAGTGTGCCATCCAGCGGTCGTACGGTTAGCAAATATAACAACTGATGTTTTAGTCCGGGATTACAAATCGGGACTAACACAGGTTAGTTCTCGAACTATATTAAGAACGCTACTGTCTAAATGCTAATTATTTTAGTATTTTTGTATTGACATTTATTTAACGCTAAATTAGCTTGTAGAGTTTGATATATACTAAATAACCCTACTTTCGCAAACACATTATGAGAGATCACATAGTAAGAGCTGCTTTTCACGAAACTGTTTTACAGACAGCACACCTTGATCAGAATACTTTTGTGGTAGATGAACTCGGATTGAAAAGTGGTGTGGTTCGTGCAGATATTGCGGTACTAAATGGAAAGTTAGTTGGTTACGAAATCAAAACGGACAACGATAACTTGAATAGGCTTAATTCACAAATTAATGCCTATAGTGAAGTTTTTGACCAGGCATATATTATCAGCGGAAAGAAACATCTGGACAAAGTACTCGATCAAGTACCTGCGTGGTGGGGTGTGTATGCCATTGAGCGCAGTGAAGAAGAAATTTGCACGTTTACCTGTCTGCGGCCAGCTATACTAAACGAACAAAGAAGCGCATATAGTATAGCTCAATTGTTATGGAAGACAGAAGTGGCGGAAGTATTGGAAAGCCACTTTAATTGTGTGTTAAAACAAAGTTGGACTAAACATAAATTATATGAAATCCTAATTGATAAATTAGATATTTACTCATTAGGTCAACTTACACTTCGTATTCTTAAGAACCGGCAGGGCTGGCGAACAAATCTAACACCACTTTTGTGAAATGATGGTTGTTGCCTACCCAATTCCAAACGGTAGGATTTCCGGGGCTAACGCGACCCAGGTGACAACTTTTGATGTGTTGATCGCCATCGGAAAAAGCTTCTCCTAAGTACTCCTGTGAACCGCAAATTTCCCCGGCCTGTGTTATATATTGTTTATTATCACCTGGTTTACTCAATGCAGACCCTTTAATAATAAGCCATTTTTCCCCCAACGTATACCTGATGTTTGCACTTCTTTTCATTTTTTTTGGATCAAATTCAAAGTATCCTGGCGTTACGATGCTATAATCTCCGTAATTTATTTTACGAGCGTATTTAGTCTGACTTATTCCATTTACAACGAAATGATAAAGCTTCCAATCTAACCTAATCACATTGTTTTTTCCTTTCTTTAAAAGGTCAGAGCGTGGAAAAGCACCGCCACATAGTGTGAATGATTTCCAGTCACTTAAATGAGGGAATGTTTCAAGTAATGATATTATACCTTCAGAAAAATCTTGGTACTCAGAAAAATCAGAATTTGCGAGATCAAAAATGAGATGGCAATTTTTATACTCCAAACTTAAATCGCTCATTAATTTGGTAAGTTTATCAGTTAGCCGAATGTCCATTACATCTTCAATTTTTAATCTGACCCCTATTTCAGCGACGCTGTAAGACTTGATCACTTTAATTAAGCCCTGCTGTGATTGAAGGCTGTCGTTAATATGCGCGACTGGCATAGGAAGTACACGAATTAAAGTGGTTGGAACAATTTGATCAAATATATATTCCACGCATGTTTTACCATTTACTAATAATCCATCAAGTAGACCGGTATCAATAAAGGCATTTTCAGTATGCCACATTTTAAAAAACTTCTTATGGCAAAAACCATGTAAGTGTTCCTCCAACTTTTTGGGCTTCTTTTTACTTTCACTGTCATACTCTACCGGGCTAACCTCAAAAAGGGGGCAAATATATCTTTTTGTAAAGCTATTTAACTTAGACAAGGCCTTAAATTCACCTTCCTTCGATTTCAACATTGGCAAATAAAATTCTGATTTCATTACTAATAATTTATGGTATTTATAAAACATTTCCTTACCTCACCCTGCCCAATTAGTTCGTTAAATAAAAAGAAAGAATTTTTTTCTTTTCTCAGCCGTCCCGCAATCAGCGCGGGACTGATACTTAAGGAATCGGCCAAATTAACTATGCCCTTAACTGTAGGATTAAAACGGACCAAGGATTTGCGCCAAACCTCATTTGGAATAAGTCCTTCAAGCGCGGCATCATCAGCTTCTTTTTCAATACCATCGACACTAATATCAAGATCATCGAAAATCGCATCAAGGGAATCACTTAAATGGAGCATGATATGGGAAATTTCGTGAAAGAGTACAAACCAAAAATTATCCAATCGATCATGGCGAAGTGTCATTGCAATCACTGGGGTGTCTTTGTCCAATAGAAGTGCCGCCCCATCGAGATAGGTTTCATCTAAAGGCTGCTCAATAATAAATCGTATGCCCACTTTGCGTAAAAATTCTGCGGCCAATAACGGGCCGTTTTCATCTTTGCTAAATTCCCGAAGTGTTTTTAACCATTGTTCATTTATATTCTCCTTTTTGAACTTTACGCCAACAGTCTGTAATTTTGCTTTAGCAATGATACGAGCATACCAGGCATCCAATGCAAAGTCGTTGAACTTACCATCTGATCGAATCGTTCTTTTGGTAAGGGCTAACTGCGGAACATCCATTCCTGCTGCTTGATATAAACCGGAAATTAGTGTCGATGCTTGCAACATCGCATCATTTAAGCTACCGGCAAAACTGCCAAACCATCCTCTTTGATACATTTGTTTAAAAGGATAATTTTTGATATCAAATAGCCCGGTTAAAGATTGTTCCTTTAACTGAATATCGGCATGCACTTTTAAACCCAAGCTACTAGCGATTCTTAAAAGGGTCTTTAAGCTTGTCGAATCGTATCGCTCTGCCTCATATTTTTGGATCTGCTGCATTTTTAAACCCAGCTTTTCTGCAAGCTCTGCTTGAGTTAGCCCGTTTGCGATCCTGGATTTAATGATTGCCAGCGGTAAATCGGCTAAATCATATATTTCGGTCATAACCACTTTTCCTGCTTTTAAATCTTCATACTGCCTTACTTCTTCCAACAGGTCGTTAAGTTGGGATTCAATCGCCGATTTATGTGCTTTTAATATTTTCGGATGGGTATTTCTGGCGTCTGCTGTAACAATGGAAAATGAATCCAATGAGGTTTGGAAATTTTCAATCTGTAGTTTAGTTATTTTATATTGTCTGTCGTTAGTTATCATTTGGCCCTCCTACTTTTAAAAAGTTTTTCAGTCTAATTATTCCTTTTTGCTTCCCCGAATGTTTGTCGATCTGAAAAAAATCAAGGAACGGTCTCCCAGAGTTACCCTCAATTAATAAAGCTGGAAAATATTCACCTAAATACTTCTCTTTCTGTTTTTCCCGTTCATTATCGAATACTAAAAAAACAGGGTCTAGCAAGTCGGGGTCAACAAAGTTGGTATCCCAACATACCTCATAGTCATTAGGGAAGGGTTTTTCGGTAACATAACTACCATCTAAAAATATTTGTGGGCAACCTGCATTAAACAAATTTTCAAGTCCTTTTTTAAATCCCTTAAATAAAAACGCCCTTCTTTCATTTACAACCAATCGCGCCTCTATTTCACTAATGTCAGCATCCCATATACCCGGTGGCAATATAGGCCAAAGCAAATTTGGATCGTCTAAAAACTCTGGTATCATAAACACAACTATTTTATTGTGTCATCAAATGTAATACTTTATTATTTAATTTTCAAAATATAAATTATTGATTTTGAATTTGAGAATGTAAATGCCCGCCCGGTTAATTGTGCCCACTTACCGAAACCAATTTAGATATCCATCCCCCCAATCTGGCGCGCGAATGCCGGGTAAGCCAAAAGCGTGGAGTTCTCGTGCCCCTCCTGTTGAAGTTTAACGAGCATAACTCCGACCTGAAATATTTTACCCCCTTCGCACCTCGTTAAGCACCCACGCTTAACCGAAAATAATTCGAGAACACATCTAAAAGTTAAATCATTTCATCCGCGAGTTTTAGTAACTTCGATAATACGTAGAACCCGACCATCCTATCATGCCCGAAAAGAGATCAAAGCTCGCCGAAATCAAAACGAAGCCCACCTGTATTAGTGTTGCAGAATTTATAAATGCGCTGCCCGATAAACAAAAACGCGAGGAGAGTTTAATCCTGTTGGCAATGATGCAACAGTCAAGCGGTGAAGTACCGGTGCTGTGGAGCAATTCGATCGTTGGCTTTGCGCTCAAACGCTACGAAAGCCCGGCGAGTGGAAGGCAGGTGGATTGGTTTGTTACCGGCTTCGCGCCACGCAAGGCGAACCTGACGATTTACCTGATCGATATGAAGCTGCATGAGGGAGCATTGACGAAGCTGGGCAAGTTTAAGACTGGCGGCGGTTGTTTGTATATAAATAAGCTGGCCGATGTAGATCTGGAGGTGTTGCGGGGAATGATCGAAATAGCGGCAAAAGGAAGTAATTAATATCCGGCCTGTCCTCCATAAATAACGAACCTCTTAATACCCCGGCCCCACCAAGTCGAACTTGACCCGGCTCCTGCGGTTAAAAACGATGTTCTTTAAGGTGCCGTCCAGCAGGTCGTTACCCGTTACCAGCCGCATGGTTTTTATATTGCTGAACCGGGCATTGCAGTAAAAGCTATAGTGGTGTAACGCACTATAGCCCGTAACTGATTCGCTGACGCGAAGCGGAACTTTTTCCGCATCATTAACGATCATATAGCACCCGGCCGAGTCCAGCGGCAGCAAGCGCCCGCGACTGCAGTTGACCGTCATTTCCATCTCGAATGCGCCGCGGCTTTTTTGAAAGATCCCGCCCACCGGTATCACCGGCAGCAAAGGCCCCATCAAAAGCGGCTGACCGGTACCGTTAGCCGTCGTCAATGAGCCGATCGTATCACCTGACTTGGCCGTTATAAAAACTTTGCTGTAAACCATCTTGTAGTCTGTATACTGCATGCGGCTTTTTACCTGCTGGTGCCCAACCGAGGGCTCGTAATAATATTGCTTGGTGATCGAGGCGCAGCCGGATAACCAAACCACGGTAAAAAGTAAAACCAGATATTTCATAGCATGCGTTTATTTTGAGTGAATGATTCGCAGCGGTTAACAAATATAACAACTGATCCGCTTTTTTCAGGGATCAGCCCGGCGACAGCGCCGGTTCCATCCAAGCCAGGGATACCATGAATGTTTTCCCTTAAATATCAAAGCTTGCAGGCGCCAGGTAACCTGTGTCAATCGCCAGTGGTATCCAAAACAACAGGTCTGCCATTAACGCGTCAGTTGGTATGGCGCAACTATCCGCTGCAATTTCGATGGCTGTTCGATAATTTTCGCCGGATTGGAGGGCTTGCAGAAACTCATATTGCCACTTTTCGAGCTCCAGCATCCGCACATTATAATTCTTCCGGCTAACCGCTACAAAGGTTTCCCTTTTTTCGGGCGCCGGCGCTTTGTCTTCGTGGTACGCACTTCTCACAAAGTTTATAATGGCGAATTGTTGCCGAAGCAGCCGCAGGGCCGGGCTCGCTTTAAAATCATTCATTCCGAAGGCCCAGGTCAATTGTTCAGGCGTCATTTGCGGATCCCCGGTTTCCTCGGCGCCCCGGCACCTGGAAACCTCGGATAGGGTGCGTTCAAGCACGGCCATTTCTACGGGGAGGTCAAAAACTGCCGGATCGGGATATAAAGCTGGATCCAGGGTTGATTGTGAAGCTTTCAGGAAAGCCGGGAAGTCCCTGCCCAGGTCAAATAAGTCGGGTGTTTTTGAGGGGGCAATCACCAGGTAGTTCCTTACGAAGGTTTCAAATAATTCATCGCCCATGAGTTCCCTCAGCGCCGGGAATTCGGCCCGCATACATTCCAGCAGCCGGTAAAAATATCCCCTTGCATAGATCCCGATCTTTTCGGGCGCCGAAAGTTTTTCCGTTGCATCGATGATTTCCTGGTGGTTTAAACCATAATGGCGGTCGGCCAGCCCTATTTTCTCAGTTAACGTACCCGGCTTAACCAGTATGGAGGTGAACCATTTTTGCACATTTAATAACTCATTCATAAGCTATTTTGATTTGATGATCAACCGGGTTCGACACCGGCTCATCTTTTGCAAGGCTATAAACCGGGACATCAGGGAAATCGCCGAGCAACACCTGTCGCGCCTTATTAACCTCGGCCACCAGGTCAGGGTAATCGGGGATATTGGCATCCCACTCCAGCAATGTTGAAACGCCCCCGGTAAGCTGCTGCGCCAGGCGGTATAATTTCCATACCTGGGTGGGAACGGGCTGGTCGTGTGTATCGAGCAAATGCGTATGGCAATCGGTCGGCCCCGCAATGTGCATTTGCACTACGGCGTGATGCGGTATGTTGCGGATATAAAATTCCGGGTCGAAGCCATGATTGGTTCCCGAAACAAACACGTTATTTACATCGAGCAGCAAACCGCAGCCGGTTTTATTAACCAGTTCGCTCATAAATTCCCATTCGTGCAAAGTGGAATGCTGAAATTGCAGGTAGGTCGACGGGTTTTCCAGCACAAGCGGCCGTTTCAAAAAGTCCTGTACCTGCATCACTCGGTCAACTACATGATGAAGGCTTTCCAGCGTCAACGGCATCGGCAGCAAGTCGTGAGTATTTAAATTCGCTACGCCGGTCCAGCATAAATGATCCGATATCCAAACCGGCTTTACCAGGTCGGCCAATTCCTTCAGCTGTGTTAAATAATCAAAATTGAGCGGATCCGTGCTCCCTATCGATAGAGATACGCCATGCATAACCACCGGGCGTATCGCAGCGATATGCTGCAGCACATGCCGGGCGTACCCAAAGTTGTTCATATAGTTTTCACTGATGATCTCGAACCAGTCCACCACCGGATCATTCTTCATCAGGTGATCGTAGTGTTTGGTGCGTAAACCAACGCCCAGGCCTAAATCAGGCAGGCCCAGGCGTTTTGTTTTAGTTGGATCTATCATCAGGTTGACGGAGGGAAGGCCATACGGATATCACTGGTTACGGGCTTTTCAGGTGCGGGAACCGGCGGATTACGGCTTGCCAACACGTCGACGTACGACTTCCAGGCGATATCGTGCACAAGCTCGCCTGTGTTAAATTCGATCGTATTTTCGCCGGCCGGTAGGGGCACTGTGCTATAAGAACCATCGGATTGCTTAACAAAATCGTTTAGTTCCATGATGCCCGACACTATTTGTCTCCCGCCAGTTTGACTGATAACCGGGTAGATCTGTGAAGCTGAAATCGGCACCGCGCAGCCCCCAAAACTCGCACACAGGTTATCGCTCGGGGCGCTATACATGGGCTGTGGCGGCTTTGGCCCGCCGCACAGCGGCCCGGCATTCTTTACACTCATCACACTCGACCCGCACGATTTGGACTCGCCCACCTGCTGCACAAATCCGCAGCCCCCTTCTCCCTTACACGAATTGGAGCCGCGGCAGTTATGATAAATTTCGGCAGAAGCGCAATGGTTATCAATCTTGGCATCCGTGTAATCAATACCCTGGCAGGCATGGTAAAGCGCCTTCTTTTGTTTTTGCTGAACAGGAACTGAAAGATCAGGTACCTGCCCGAACACGGCCCAGCACATCATCAGCCTGTCGCCCGAGCCGCCCATGGATGGAAAAGGGAAACCAACGCTGCTGTTTTTCCAGTAATTGTCCAGCACCGATGTGATACCGGCGATGGCGCCCGTGGCAATTTCACAAAACTGTTTGTAATTAGCCAGGCGTTTCGGATCATTCGGATTACCGGTGCCGCTTGGGTTGTTCAACCGGTTCAATGCCCCGGCAATATCTTCGGCTTTTGGCAGCGGGTATTTGTTTTTATCGTAATCCGGCGTTTTCAAATCTTCGGCTTTCCATTTTCCGCCGCTTGTTTTATGCCATGTTGGCCACGTAACTATTTTATTCGATTCCAGGTCTGCCCGGATGTCCAGGAATCGTTCATAATGGTCTTTTTTGTCGTTATCAACGCGGGCATAAGCGTGCGACGATGGCGCGGGTTTGCCCGCATCGGTAAATGACGGATAATTGGTCTCCAAAGCCAGTTCCGACGCCTGGTAGTCTGGCTGAACCGCCTGCAACCCAAATGCGCTTTTCGCAATGGTCCTTTTTATGCCGCTGCCTTCGCCCTGGTCGGTAATCGCGCTGATCAGCTTGAATACCACTTCCTTGGCCTTTTCCGGTACCCACCCGTCAATAGTTGTTTCAAACCCCTGGTATTCGCGGTAGGGGTGGCCGGGCGAAGAGGCGTTAAACACATCCTGCTGCAAGGCGCCGGGCGAGTATACTTTTTCAAAAAGTGTGGTGTTATCATCATAGGTGATGCCGAGATAGTCCCAGATCAGCTGGTACATCAGCCCGATACTGCCCAGCATCGGAAGCGCGTCGCCGGTCTGCCAATCCTTAAAAGGCGCCGTATGGATATATTTGGCATAATATTCCGGTTTGATGCGCCCGATGGCGTCTTCTTCCGGGGCCTCGATCGCCAGGAAGAGCTCGTTTTGCGATTGATTGAGCTCATCCAGTTTCACCCGCATATCTTTATAGTGCACCGGGGCCTTTCCGCTTGTGGGTTCGGGCCAAACCGGCTTGCAATCTTTGAAGTCGATGATGCCGGGTAAAATAGTGCTGTTTTTGTCATATACCGTCCAGTTGTAGCCCGGCGCGGGCGACATCTGCGTAAAAACAGGCGTAACACCCAAGGCGTTCGCGAGGTTGGAGGCCAGCTGCAGGTGAAGCATTTCTTCAACAAACACGCTGAAAATGGTATTGAATGCCAGTGCGTTTTCCTTAATATTGCCCAGGTCAGGACCACCCGGCTTAAAGGTAGGAGCCAGCCCCGGCCACTTTCGCCCCTGGTACAAAGTATTATTGCCAGTGATCTGGTGCATTCCCTGGATGGAGTACAGCGACGTCATATACAAGGGGATGGTAAATAGTTCGACGTTTACCGCCGTTTGGATGAGCGCCGAAAGCGCCGCTTTGTCCGTTTCGAAGTCGGACGATTGCCGGCCTACAAGGTCAGCTTTACTTGCCTGAAGTTTCATAATGATAAGTTATAGGATTTAAATAAAGGTTTACTTCTACGATGGGGGAATGGTTCAGTATTGGAACCGGGCGGGCTTTCGTATATCCAAATTTAAGTGGTTAAGGTTAATGCTAAGTTAAAAGTTTTTTGAATTAACAAGCATTAAATTAGGATTTTTATTAACCGGTAAATAAAACCGGCTTTTGCCCGCGAGCCGGAAGGGGCTGGGTTTTAAAGCCCTCTCTAAAGGAGAGGGATTATTCGCGGTTTAATTTTCTTGAAGGCGCATGAATGCCCCGCAATTTAGGGTGAGGCTACAAAAAAGGCTCAAATCTTTCGATTCAAGCCTTTCATTTTTTGTGGAATGGACGCGACAGCAGCAAAGGCGGCGACCACGGTCAGGGGTTTACGAAAACCCTCATGACGACGGTGTTAAAGCAATGAAGTCGGACCTCACCCAGCGGTTGTCACCAATGCAGTCCCATTCACCCTCAGATTTTAACACCAGGACTTCCGCTCCCCTTTTCAGCGTGCCGACGATGCCGAAGCCCGTACCCGGCCCCCCGCGAATATTCAGGACTTCTGCATTCACTATTCCCGGAATAACGACCGGGCCGTCCGTTTGCGGCGGCTGTGCCATATATGCATCTAATGCCTCCTGTACAGCAGGTATAAAATATAAGGTGGCGGCTGTTTCCGTGTTTCCACCGAAGAAAGCCGTACCCGGGCAGGTCTTGTGGTCCTTTAGCTGCGGATCGTTCTTTCCCCCGTCGCGGACGCCGGTGCTTTGTTTAAACCAATGGTGATACACAATATCAGTGATATCGGCCACCAGGTTAAACTTAAAACACAGCAGCGCATTCAGCTGAACGATCATATATTGCTGGTCGGCGGTCATGTTGTCCGCGCCGATATCGAAGTTGCCAAGGTTTTCGATACATATCCCGCCGGTATTGTGCAGACGTATACAAGTGGGTTCAAGAGACATCGGGCGGCAGGCCGCAATAGTGCCATCTGGAAAAGTGGTAAAATGCTGCGCGATCTGCCCGAATTTACGGGCAATGTGGTCGGCTTCCATATTTTCGAGTTTGGCAAAGTGGTTGGTGCCGTTAAAGTTCCGGTAGGAAGGGCTCCAGGTATGATGATTCTGAATATGTGTTATTTTGCGCAGGCCGGTGAGGTCCAGGTTGGCGATGTAACCTTCAAACTCCTGAAGGTTCATCAAAATAAATTTTCCTTTTGTTTGCATGGCTGTGGCTTTAGCTTTATCCTACTGCGTTTGGTGCTACACCGGCCGTCGTGCCGGCGGTTTTTGCGGTATTGTTTTCCGGCACTTTGGCTCCAAGGTAAGATGCTGAGCTAAATCCTGCCAGGAACAGCAGCGTGCTGGAGAATTCCGGCATACTTTTGTTGTCGATGGTGTAGAATATAAAGTATATCCCCAGTACCAGGTTCCAGGCAAAGACCTGGATGCGCTGTACGCTATATTCTGTCCCATCTGTCAGCACATCCTTAATAAAAATCGTATGCGTTTTTTTTGGCAGATCGGGGTTCGACTGATTAAACCTGCTGTCAATGGTACTGGCCACTCCCGTGGTTCCCAAACTGATACCAAGCATATACAAAATTGAGGGATTAAATGAGCTGAGCATGTCAGTAAGCACCAGCGTATAGATAAACGCGCCGATGGCCAGCGCCGTCCAGAATAGCAATTGCGTCAGTGACAAACTGTATGCACCTGTCGGTGTATCGCGGATGGCGCTCGTTTTTAGAGCCAGCAGCAGGAAAGCCAGGATGATCACGACAAACAGCCCGGTCCATATCCAGAAAGTCCAGAAGTAATAATAAACGATGGTCAGGTTATTGACGCCGGCGTCTTTTTGCAGTGCCGACATCCCCTCCCAGCCGATTGAGGCATCAACATCCACAAAATTGTCCCATTCCGTTTTGGTGTTGCTGTAAAAGAAGTTCCAGGCGCTTTTTGTTGTGTCGTTTCTTTTCAATATAATATCAATGTCGGCGGTCGTGCCCATTGGCGGGATTTGCCCGCTATTAAGTTGCACGCGGGAGATATTCCTGTACCAACCGGTACAAATGCCTTTCATCTCCACGCCATTAACATACATCACAACCTTTGCGTTGTCACTTGGCCGCGAGTTCAAAAATGACAGGGGCTCGGAAATAGTAAACCGCACAATATTGTTGGGGTAGGCAACTATAGGTTTGGCGGTGGTTTTCGCGTTGGTATCCTGCGAGGCGTTGGCGTGCACCGTGCGAATCGAGATCACTTTGGGAATCAGGTTGGTTTGCGGCAGGCTGGCGCTGGCAACCGGATGGGGGGCCGTGGTATCTTTTACGGCCAACTTTTGCTGTGCAGACGCCTGCAGCAACACCATCTGCAGCAACGCTGCACAAAAAAGGCTAAAATTTTTCATTCCGATAAGGTTTAGTTTAGAAGTGCTATCAAATTCATTATCAATGAACTGACAATCTAAGTTAAAACAAAAAATGATAACATCAAGGGGTGTTTTTACGGTATTTACAGTCGGTCTAACCAATCCTGTAAATATCGCCCGCCTCCCGATTCAAGGCATTCATTTACTGCGAAAATCGACGGCACCGAACCTTTACATTCCGCAGGTTGGCCGATGGCGCAGAACCGATGTATTAAGCTATCTTTAATCAATGAAAAAACTCGTAGTAGCATTGCTGGCGGCGGCAATTTTCCACCCCCGGCAGACATTGGCGCAAGTGGCCGACACCGAAAAATACGATGAGCCATACCGCCTGCAGCTGCACTTTTCGCCTAAAGCGCATTGGATAAACGACCCGAACGGGATGGTTTATTTCAACCATACTTATCACCTGTTTTACCAGTATTTTCCCGGCGGTATCAACTGGGGGCCTATGCACTGGGGGCATGCCGTGAGCCGCGATATGGTGCATTGGAAGGAATTGTCCGTTGCTTTGTACCCCGACAGCCTGGGATATATTTTTTCGGGCAGCGCGGTGGTCGATGCCCGTAATACGGCCGGTTTTGGAAAGGGTGGCAAAGTGCCACTGGTGGCGATATTTACGCATCATGACCCGAAAGGGGAGAAGGCCGGAAGAAACGACTTTCAGAACCAAAGCCTCGCCTATAGCCTTGACGAGGGTAAAAGCTGGACAAAGTATGCCCACAACCCGGTACTGAAAAACCCGGGCATCCGCGATTTCCGCGACCCAAAAGTGATGTGGTTTGCCGCGGCGCATAAGTGGGTAATGACATTAGCGACTTTGGATCGTGTCACCTTTTACTCGTCGCCTGATCTGAAAAATTGGAAGAAAGAAAGTGAATTTGGAAAAGATGCAGGCGCGCATGGCGGCGTTTGGGAGTGCCCCGACCTGTTCGCTTTAACATTAAACGGAAAAACATATTGGGTACTGATTGTAAATGTGAATCCCGGCGGGCCAAACGGCGGATCGGCAACGCAATATTTTGTGGGGGGCTTCGACGGCACGAAATTTCACCCGTTGGATAATAAAATAAGATGGGTTGATTATGGTCCGGATGAATATGCCGGGGTAACCTGGAGCAACACCGGCAACCGGAAAATATTTTTAGGCTGGATGAGCAACTGGACCTATGCCGGGCAGCTGCCCACAACCAAATGGCGCAATGCCATAACGATCCCCCGGGAACTTTCGCTTGAGAATGTCAATGGCGAGATACTGCTTCGGTCAGGGCTCGTCAAGGAACTTACCGGCATAGAACAAAAGCCGGAACATTTAACCGCCGGAGTATTGCACGGCAAAATAAAAAAAGGCGTTCCCGCTCAATACTTGCTGAAGTTGCGAACAAAAACGGCGCATAGCTACGCTGTCACCCTTTCAAACGATGCCAACGAAAAGCTGGTTTTTGGGTACGACAGGTCGGCCAACCGCTATTATATAAACCGGTCGATGTCCGGTAAAACTGCCTTTAATCCTGAATTTAAAAAGATAGCGTATGCGCCGCGTCTTTCAAAAGCTTTAACAGGTGATGTTGAGCTGGTGATCGACAATTCATCCGTAGAAGTATTTGCCGATCACGGCCTTACCGTAATGACCGCCTTGTTTTTCCCGACAAAACCGTATAGCCGGCTGCAAATAAATGGAGAAACCGGTCAGTTTCCGGAAGCAATGATCGTCCCTTTAAGATCCATCTGGCATCAATAGGTTTTTTCATTGGATTAGTTTTTGTTGCTTTAACTGAAAAACATTTCCTTCAGGATCTTCGCCGTCACATAACCAGTAAGGGTAATCGTCGAAGGTCTTTACTTCCCGCATAGCTACTCCCTGGCTGATTAGCCTAATCCTGAGAAGATGAATATCTTCGGTGACTTTGAAAACTATTTTTGCGTTGCTCTTCCATTGGCCTGTATTACCTCGGGCTAAATATTTTTCGCTCGCCTGATGAAGGCCGACGTGAAAATTACCCGTTTTTAATAATACCCATTGTGTGCCATGCTCTTCCGCAATGTCCAGTTTAAAAATATGAAGATAAAATAATTTTAAGCGTTCCACATCCCGCACATACAGGATGATGGTATCTAAATTTACGGATATGGCCATAGACTATTTATTTTCTTCTATAAACGCTAAAATATGCCCATCCGGGTCTGCCATGTAAACTCGTTTGATCTGAAAAGAATTGGTATTGCTCATATCTTGATTTACTTTACACAAAGATCAATAACGGATAGCTTATAAAAGAAGGACATTTATCACATAATATCGTACACAGCGGATTAACTTGTATAGATGGACGGACTGGCCGCGTAGGCGAGCCCCAGCCAGGCAGGATCGCCGGCTTCGAGCTTGCTGCGGTTCTCACTGGCAATTTTTCGGAACAAGCGAAGCGCTTCGCGGTCATCCAATTCGGAGGTATCCTGGCCAAGATGTTCCTGCAAAAGTTCAGAACGAAAAGCATGGACGGTGTTGGGTTCGAAGAAAGCGACGTTCAACTCGCTGTTGCCAAAGAGTGAAAAACGGTGCAGGTTACAGGAGCCGGCAGTAGCCCATTCATCGTCGATCAGCATGAGTTTGGCATGGATATGGACATGTTTGCGCTGGCCATCAGCGCCCAGGCCAGCGATACCAGCCAGGAGAAAATTGTCGAAAGTCCCCAGTCCGCGCAAACCGCTATGCTGGCCGGCCGGCATCACCAAAACCACCTCCACACCGCGCAACAGCGCCCTATGCAGGCGTTCCACGATCTCCGGTACATCGATATGCTGGTTTTCGATATAGATCGAACTGTGGGCTGTATCCATGGCAGCGCAATACTGATCAAAGTTCGAACGCTCACCCGAGGCGATGTCGTAAGCTATTCCTCCAGGGGTTGCCTGCCCATTGAGATAGCGCTCAGGATGAATGGTCCGTTGTACCTGCACGACTGCACTGCCCCGCTCAACGGGTATCCGGTCAGGGAATGGCAGGTCGGTTTCGCTATGTGTGCTTGCCTGAATATGTTGACCGAAAATAGAGGTTTATAGGCACTAAACCAACTATGAAATGGCAACAATCAGTGACTACGAGCAATCGACAAGGAGAGAAC